>Ga0207033_1117_pt1 | contig 16811 bp, 15 predicted proteins | sample Alteio_BWMinCont_35_FD_153262 | JGI IMG/M metagenome (GOLD analysis project Ga0207033, IMG submission 153262) | Enriched cells from forest soil in Barre Woods Harvard Forest LTER site, Petersham, Massachusetts, United States -... | ecosystem: Environmental > Terrestrial > Soil > Temperate forest >... | reverse complement strand
CCACAGCAAGGGGCTGCTGTTCCTGGTAGACATAGACGACAACCTGGAAGCAGAGTTTCTGACGGACGAAACCCGGCTCAACCAGATATTCAGTAACCTGCTGTCCAACGCGATCAAATTCACCCAAACGGGCGGTATCACCCTGGGCGCCAGAAGGCTCTCTTCTACCAGCAAAAAAGCGGCTATCCAATTCATGGTCCAGGATACCGGCATCGGCATTCCGGCGCATAAGCAACAGGAGGTGTTCGAAAGCTTTACCCAGGCGGACACGGATACCACCCGAAAATATGGCGGAACCGGTCTGGGCCTGGCCATCAGCAGGAAACTGGTCGGCCTTTTCGCCGGCGATCTCAAATTGCAAAGCGAAGAGGGGAAAGGCAGCACGTTTTATTTTACGATCGAGCTGGAGATCAACGAAAACGCCAAGCTATATATCAATGACCGGAAAGTCAAACAGCTGCCCATCTTCGACCGCCTGAAAGTGCTTATTGCAGAAGATAACGCCGTCAATATGTCCGTTGCCCGGAGGTTCCTGGTCAAATGGGGGATCGAGGTGCACGAAGCGTCGAATGGGCTGGAGGCGGTAGAAAAATGCACCCGGGAAACCTTCGACCTGGTCCTGATCGACCTGGAAATGCCGGAGATGGATGGCATTACAGCCCTGTCGGAAATAAGAAAGCTGCATCCCTATGTCCCCGCCATCGCTTTTACTGCGGCAGTATACGAGGATATGAAGATCGATCTGATGAAAAAGGGTTTTATGGATGTGGTGCCCAAACCGTTCCGGCCCGAAGACCTGCATAATAAAATTCAAAAGCTGATTGCTAACCGGGCATAAAAAGATAAGGTCTGCACATTTTTTTCTAACTTAACAGGCTGAAAACCGTCAATAAACATGGAACCTCCCTCGTGGTCCGTCCGTTTTAGCCGTCTTCGACAACTATTCTGGCTCTTCTTTTTGTTGACTATCGCCTATATGATCTGGGTAAGAAGCTATCTGTCCCCTCTTGGCTCCGATGACATCGTTCAGTTCGAGATCGCCAAAACCGCCCGCCATGCGGAGGCTATCATCCTGGATTGGAAGACTACGGGCAAATATGAAAAAGGCATAGCCAGCACCTATTTCGCTTATGTATTTATGGCCTTGTATACCATTGCTATCGCCCTGGGATGCCGCTTTATTTCCGCCTGCACCGGAAATGAGATCCTGATCAAGGGCGGAAGGGGCTTTGCCTGGCTCATCGTTGGCGCGACCCTCTGCGACCTGGTGGAAAACATCGCGATTTCGCAGACGATCCGGGGACATATTTCCCAATGGAATGTCTCCATCGCCTATGATCTGGCCAGGGTAAAATTTTCTATCGTGATCATCTGCATCCTCTTTATGCTGGCTTGCGCCTTGTACTGGCTGATCGGAAGACTATCCAGGGAAAAATACTAGTGACGGCTATTGGCATCCCCTTTCCCTGCCATCCAGATCAGCGAATACCTGAGCTTATGCAGGGAGGTGTCGCCCCTGATATTGGTGTTAAGGATTTTATAGTGACTCTTCAACATCCCGCCCAAGGGAAAATCCACGTCGTGTGTATTGATTGGCCCTGCATCGTATTGATAGAAATCCGCTCCGCCGATCAGCGTTTTTGTATACTGCTGTAAGGCCGGCAGGTCATAGTTACTATATATCTCAACCGTCGGATACCCATTTATAAAAGTATAATCGGTGAAGGATTGCCCGCTCAGATTCGGATTGGAAAAACTTACCGTCCTGGCAACGGTATTTGACGCGGTAACAAAAGAGCCGGAAGGCATCATGGGAATGTCAAGTCTTTCTCCGAGGGCCGGAAATCTACCCTGCACATTGACCACGGTATTGCTGCCGGCGGCCAGATCGCCGGTCATCTGCTCGTGCTCGTTGACAAAATAATCCGTCCATAAGGATAGTACCATTCCGTTATTGATGCCGTAGGCAAGATTAGCCAGGTTTACCGTGTCATGCGCAATGCTGCGGATGATCCCGACAGGATAAGTGGTAGCGACCATATTCTTGTATTCATCCTGGTAATGCAAGCCGCTTGTCAGGATAAAATCGCCCGGCCTCAGCAGGTTGGAATCGGTAGGATTTTTGAGTTTAAACCAGGCGGTCCAGGCGGACTTATCGGTGTGAATGACCGGAGTCCCCGTCAAGCGGGCAGTTCTTTCATAACCTTGATTGTACCTGAACTTGTAAATGACATCATAGCCGCCATAAGGGCTCCTGAAAACATAAGAATTCCCTTCATAAACCGGATCGGTGCCCTCTCCGTTCGATCCTTCGAACGGCAGGCTGGCCGTAACGATACCAGGGTTGGAGCTGCCCAAAATTCCCCCGGAATAATACATCGTGACATTCCGGAAAGTCGGGTTATAAGAGACGCCTGTATTATTAATATTAACGGTAACGGGCGGGGCGTTCATGACGCCGCCTTCATAATGATTATTGGTTCCCGAAAGAAGGAGCCTTGCTCCGGCAATGCCGGGATAGAACCGTAACATACAGTTATGAAAGGAGGCTCCCGAACCCAGAACAAAAAAGTCCGGGTAGGGAATGCCAGGGTTCTGGGTGGAAAAGTCCAACTGGCAATCCTCAAAAGACACCGTGGCGGGCCCGCCCGCAAAACCCAGCCTGAACAGTCCTTCCGCATAGACATTCCGGAAAGAACCGCTGAAGGAAGCTGCATGTATACTGCACAGCTCTTTGACAGCGCCGGCGATATTAACCCCGTCCACCATAGGAATTCCGGCACCGTCCCCATGCCTGAACCCATAGTGCATATTATCAAAAACGGTATGAGTAGGTTGCCAGCATTCCAAACGGATAACATGACATTCTTTTGATTGAGCCTGGCCCATGGAATAGGCTACTTTATTACCGCTGATATCGCAATCGATGACATCCACCAATTCTCCGTTCTGCTGGTTAGAAGGGGTGACCATCACTCCCACAACAAAATTTTTGATGGAACAGCCGACAACCTGCACGGCAGTGGAGCCGCCCCTTCCCAACTTCGGGCAATAGTAAGGATGCAGCCCCGGATACATATCTTCCTTGTTTTCATAGACGGCGGAGTCTGAAAAGGGGTCTATGACGATGCCTGAATAAGGCGAGAACCGGTTGTCCCTGGAAGACCCGTCGGTCCATTCGTTAAAAGCCAGCGTGTCGACCTGGATAGCGTTCAGCTTGTCGGGGAAAGTGAAGCGACCTGTTATCACCAGGTCCTTTATCAGGACGCCTTTTCCTAATTGTATGCCTATGGCAAAGGTATTATTGAAATTTGGCGCCAGTGCTGCTGAGCCTGCGGATATAGTTTTTGAATTAGCGGGTCCGACGAGGTTGATACTGGCCTGTTTGTAGGAATTCGCCGTAAACCTGGCTATCAGCAGGGGTCTGCTGATCATATAAATACCGGGAGGAAAATACAAGGTCCTAACGGCGTCTCTATTGTCAAGGATATAGTTAATAGCTTTTTGGATATACGCCCAATCATCGGATTGTCCGTCTCCTCTTGCTCCGAACCATTTTACATTGATACTGACATTATCAGTATTTCGTAGCCGGCCAAGGAGAACGGAATCATTCTGGGCGGAAGAAGAAAGGGAAAACAAAAATAGAATCAAGGCTGAGGTAAGTGCTTTCAATTTTTCGGTATTTGGGGGAAAGTTAACTATTTATGAAGTCCTATAATCCAAATGATTCTTTTATAGTAATTTCCATCTTAATTGACACAATAAAACCGGCGATAATTAGTTTTTTGTCCTTCCATCGTTCCTGTATGATAAAGAATTTTCTAGTTCGTTATTTTCCTTTCTTAGGTAAATTCAAGCGGTACGGCAAGGCTTGGGTTCACCACATGCGACCCGTTAAAAAATCGTATTCTCAGCATGGTGAAGATTGTATCTTCTGGGAATTCCTTCAATCCTATAACTTACAAGGCTCCGTATATGTGGACGTCGGGGCCAACCATCCTTCAGATATTTCCAATTCCTACCTGCTTTATCGCCGGGGCTTGAATGGGATCATCGTGGAACCTAACCAGGAATTGGCAGGTCTATTCAAAAGGTTCAGGCCCAGGGATATTTCTCTGACGATCGGCTGTGGCAACGAGAACACAATCCTGCCTTTTCATATTTCCAAAACGCCCGTGCTCAGCTCTTTCGCGGACTCCCGGAACATCGATATTTACAAGACATCTTACCTGCCGATCATGAGGCTGGATGATGCCATCCGACATCTGAAATTTGATTTTATAAGCCTCCTGAGCATTGATGTGGAAGGACTGAATTATGAAGTGCTTCAGGGCGCTACGCAAGCCATCGGGCGATCTCTGTTGCTATGCCTGGAGTATGATACGGCTGAAGAACGTGGACGGTTCGGGGAATTGCTGGGTAACGGGTTCCATTTGTTGCAGGAAATTGGGTGTAACCTGCTGTTTATCAATAAAGATCTGCAAAGCAAGCTCGAAAAAAAAAGCGCGACCCTGCCATAGCCTTATAGGCCGGGTTCCGGCTCCGAAAATTATAGGTTGTGAATTCATTTTTACCCGGTAAAGTCTTGTTATTCAATTTACATTTAAAAATATAAGGGATTAAAAATCCCCTATATTTGCACAAGAATTCTAAATAAAATCCGGCGATAAATAGTTTTTCTAATCCAATGTCGTTTAAATTTTTTATTCCTTTGAAGAATAAGTTGCGAAACTTACAATTATAGATCAATATTGGATAGGGTATAAGGGGTAATTCACAGAATGCTGCCTTGTGCCCTTTTCTGTTGCTGGATGCCAAAGCGGAGAAAGAATTCATTTGATTTAAAATCAATCAGTTACGAGCATTGATGTGACTGAGGAGGCGAAGCTATGCCTGCGGATAATAAGAATTGGTATGCAGTCTACACCAAACCCCGATGGGAGAAAAAAGTGTTTGGTCTGTTGTCCGAAAAGGGGGTGGAAGCTTATTGCCCGTTGAACAGGGTGCGTAAGAAATGGAGTGACCGGGTAAAATGGGTGGAAGAGCCCCTGTTCAAGTCCTATGTCTTCGTAAAAGTGGCGGAAGAAGAGGCGGCTGGCGTACGCATGGTAAATGGGGTGGTAAATTTTGTATACTGGCTTGGCAAGCCTGCGATTATAAAGAATAAGGAAATAGAGATTATCCGCAAATTTCTAAATGATCATGTCGAGGTACAGGTCGCACCACTCGACCTGCGGGTAGACTCCAGGATAACGATCCTGCAGGGCGCCCTGATGGATAAGACAGCCAAAGTGGTAAAAGTGTTTAATAATAAGGTCCGGGTGGTGATTGAAAGCATCGGGTATTCCCTGGTGGCCACGATTGATAAGTCAAATGCGATAGTGGATGGAAAACAATAGCGCCGTACTCCAACTTTTTCCCAATATGCTTAAGCTGTTATTATCCCGGAGGGCCCCATGGCTATATTTGTTATCCTTTAGTTTAATGACCGGCTCGTTTAGTTCCTGCGGCACTACAAGACCGTATGTTTATATGCAGGGAAAGTTTGACACGGCAGCTTTGAGCCAGATCAACGTGAGCGACCCGGTGATCCGGAAAGGTGACTTGCTCAATATCATAGTCTATAGCGATAACCCCCAGGCCACTTCTCTGTTTAACCAGCCCCTGATCAACGCTTCTGCCGGTTCGGGCGCCGCCGCCAGTGGCGGAGGAACCAGCACACCCTCTGTCGGAACACCGCCCGTTTCCTCCGGGTACCTCGTAGATGAAAGGGGGAACATTGCATTCCAGGGAATAGGCTTTTTACATGTTGAAGGCCTGACACGCGGACAACTGATCGATACGCTGAATTCCAGGCTGGGGGAATTTCTCAAAAACCCCTACTACAGCATCCGTTTTCTCAACTACAGGGTTACGATGATTGGAGAAGTATCGAGACCAGGCGTATACACCCTCCCGGGAGAACGGGTCAATATCCTGGAGGCCATAGGCCTCGCAGGCGATCTTACTTTTTATGGAAGGCGTGACAATGTCCTGGTGATGCGCGATAACAATGGGAAGCGTGAATTTGCAAGGCTGGATCTTACCAAACCGGAAATTATGGGCTCTCCTTACTTCTACCTGCAACAGAATGATATGGTGATCGTGGAACCGAATAAGAAGAAGATAGCAGCCAATGACCAGGTGACCGCCCGGAATGTTTCGATCGCAGCCACCGTCATTTCCACACTTGCTATCCTATATTCTATCTTCAGGTAAAATCTTCCAATTTTCTTTATGACCGGACAAAGCGATGGGACTAATTTATCCGAGCCACTTTACAACCAGGAGAACCCCTGGAAAGTCGGCCCCAAGGAATTTATTTATAAATATATTCGGTACCTGCCGTTGGTATTGGTAAGTGTCGGCTTATTCCTTACCCTTGCTTACATAAAGATTCGTTATTCTGTGTATATCTATCGTATGCAGTCCTCCATGCTCATGAAGGATGACCAGACGTCCGGAAACCGTTCACCCGATGCCAGGTTTGACGAATTGTTCATGTCAGGAGGAGTTACCAATGTCAGCAACGAGATCGAAATCATAAAATCGAGACCCGTGTTGGAACGTGTCGCGAAAGACCTGAACCTGCAAATGACCTATCATAACGAGGGTAAGGTCAAGACCAGCCTGGTGTACCCAAATTATCCTTTCTTTCTTGAAATTTTAACTTTATCCGATTCCAGCCATGAGTTTGGCTGTACGGTCACCTTATTGGGAAATCAAAAATTCCTGCTGGATGAGGATAAAAGACCCATGGAATTCAATAAGCCCTTCCGGATAGGGGATAACCTTTGCCGGATAACCGCGAACCGGAGTTTAAGCGAAAATGCTTTCGTCAATACAAAATTCGGGGTGGATTGGCAGCCATTGAGATTGGCGGCAGAGAACCTGGCGGGATCCCTGTCAGTCAACCAGATCAACCAGCAGGCTACCATACTGACACTGGATTTCGAAAGTGAAAACGCCGACCTGGGCAATGATGTGCTGAATAAGCTAATGTCGGTCTATGACAGTCTGATCATTGAAGACAAGAGCCGTATCAATGCCAATACGTTGACTTTTATCAATGCCCAGTTATACCTGCTGAACGATACGCTTAGAGGAGTTCAGGGCGGCCTGAAGGACTATATGATAGAGAACCAGGTTTTCGATATCGAAGGGCAATCAAAAGCCTTTCTGGATAATTTGAAAGAAAACGTAAAGGACAGGGACGAGCAGGAAGTCCGGCTGAGTATATTAAATTGGCTGCTTGACTATATCGGGGATAAAAAGAATGCGTTCGAACTCGTGCCTACAAATCTGGGCATCCAGGAGCCAGCTTTATTACCCCTGATGGCGGAGTATAATCGCCTGCAGTTAGAGCGGGAAGCAAATCTCAGGACCACCCCTGCTAGTAATCCGCTTATAACGGGAATTGAAGCTGCACTGGAGAAAGTGCGCAGCAATATTTACCAGGCCTTGTTAAATGTTCGCCAGTCTTATAATATAGCCGGCAATAATCTGGCGAACGAGCAAGGGCAATTAGAGGGCAGTATCCGGGCTCTTCCAGGGAAATCCATCCAGATCGTAAACAGACAAAGAAAGCAAAGAATCCTGGAGGAATTGTACACGCTTCTTTTGCAGAAAAAACTGGAAACGCAGATCGCGTCAGCCTCTACGATTTCCAATTCCAAGGTCGTGGAGCCGGCAATGGGCTCAGGATCATTGATCAGACCGGACAGCAGTAGAATATTCACGCTGTATTTCCTTTTTGGCTTGCTGATCCCCGTAGGAATTATCGTCATAATCGAAGTATTGCGCGACAAAGTCAACGGCAGGGCGGATGTGGAAAAGCATACGAACGCACCTATCCTTGGTGAGGTCGGACATTCAGAAGCTAAAAATACACTGGTCGTTACAAAGAACAGCCGCCGCTTTATCTCAGAGCAATTCCGCATCATTCGTACCAACTTGCAGTACATTATCGGGAAAAAAGATAATCCGGTAATAATGGTTACCTCTTCGTTTAGCGGTGAAGGAAAATCTTTTGTCAGTACGAATATAGGAGCCGTCATGGCCCTGGCAGATCGTCAAACGGTCATCATGGAGTTCGATATCAGAAAGCCGAAAATTGTGTCCGGCCTTGAGCTTAAACGGAAGATGGGAATAACGAACTATCTGATCGGTAGCGCCAAATTTGAGGACCTGCTGGTTAAGGTAGAGGGACAGGATAATCTATACGTGATCCCCTGCGGACCCATTCCCCCCAACCCCGCTGAACTGCTGTTAGATCCCCGGCTGGACGAACTGATGAAGGAAGTGACTAACCGATTCGATGTAGTGATCATGGATACGGCTCCTGTCGGGCTGGTCAGCGACGCCGTGACCCTTGGCCGTTTTGCGGATTGTACGCTGTATATTGTACGGCAGGGCTTTACTTTCCGGAAACAGATGCTGATGATCGAGGAATTGTATATTCAGAAAAAAATTCCGAAGATATCCATATTGCTGAACGATGTAAGTATGGCCGGAGGCTATTACAGTGGCGGGTATAATGGAGGGTATGGATATTACGGCGGCGGCTATGGTTATGGAGGAGGGGATTCAGGATACTTTGAGGATAGCAGGAACTCCAATATGAAGTCCATTGTTAAGCGAATTATGAATTGGTGGAAGTGAGCATTATGACAAATTTGTAAATTGAGAACCAAGTGGCTAACACGCATAATGACAGGACGGAACTCATCCTGGAATCGGGCCGGGCTGAAAAAAATTATTGGAAAGATATCTGGCGGTACCGGGAGCTTTTTTATATCCTTAGCTGGCGGGATATAAAAGTAAGGTATAAACAAACGGTGCTTGGCGCTTTGTGGGGCATTTTACGGCCTGTACTTACCATGATTGCGTTTGTCTTTGCCTTTGGACGTCTGGGTGGTATGGCTAAAGATACCGCCATTCCCTATCCTTTACTTGTTTTTTCGGCGCTACTCCCCTGGCAGTTTTTTTCTACCGCTTTAACAGAGGCGAGCGTCAGCCTTATCGGGAATACCAATCTTATCTCAAAAGTCTATTTTCCCCGCATTATTGTACCTGCATCATCAGTAATTACCAGTTTTGTCGACTTTTTCATATCCTTCGGGATCCTCCTGGTCATGATGCTTTTTTATCGTTACCAACCTCCGGTACAAATTCTCCTTCTCCCTTTTATAATTTTGCTGATTTTCGTTACGTCGTTCGGTATTGGACTCTACATAACAGCCTTGAACGTCAAGTACCGGGATTTTCGCTACATCGTGCCCTTTGTCGTGCAATTGGGCATTTATATCTCTCCGGTGGGATACAGTAGTTCGAAAGTGGCCCAGACATTCGGTGAAAAGGTTAGGTTCTGGTATTCGCTGAATCCGATGGTGGGAGGGATAGATGCGTTCAGATGGTGCATTGTCGGAGAACCGCTATATTGGCCGGGACTTGCGTTGTCGGTCGGTGTAGCTTTGTTTTTTTTATATGTCGGAGTTCGTTATTTCAGGAAAACTGAAAAGAGCTTTGCGGATAATATATAACTATTTATGAGCGCAGCAATCATAGTTGAGGATCTTTCCAAGAAGTTTATAATAGGCCATATCCAAACGGAACCCTATACGACATTCCGGGATGTAGTCGGCAATAGTATCAAAAGGTTGAATCCTTTCGCAGGAAAAGATCGTAAAAAGCGCTATTCTACTGAAGACTTCTGGGCGCTGAAAGATGTCAATTTTGAAGTAAATCAAGGCGATCGTCTCGGCATCATCGGGCGTAACGGAGCCGGCAAAAGTACGCTTCTAAAGGTGCTGAGCCGGATTACGGAACCCAGCAAGGGACGTGTCAGTATTCGCGGGAGGGTAGCAAGTTTACTGGAAGTAGGGACCGGTTTTCACCCCGAGCTCAGCGGGCGGGAAAATATATTTCTCAACGGAGCTATCCTGGGGATGGGCAGAAAGGAGATTAAGCGCAAGTTTGACGAAATTGTGGCGTTTGCAGAGGTCGAGAGGTTTTTGGATACGCCGGTTAAACGATATAGCAGTGGCATGTACGTACGATTGGCTTTTGCGGTAGCAGCTCATTTGGAACCGGAAATCCTGGTAGTGGATGAAGTTCTGGCGGTCGGAGATGCACAATTCCAAAGGAAATGCCTGGGAAAGATGGAAGATGTGAGCAAAAATGAAGGGCGGACTGTATTATTCGTAAGTCATAGCATGCCAACCATAACCTCCTTATGTAACAAGGCTATTTTGCTGGAATCCGGCAAGGTTAAAATAAATGGCGAGACCGGCGCTGCGATCATGGCTTACTATAGCTCCGGGCAATCTTCTCCGACGAACATCGATTATTCAAATTCCAGCAAAAGGCCGGGAGATGATTTTGCGCAATTGTTAAAGGCAGCGATTCTTAAAAATGGAGAAGTCGCCGGAGAAGAGATCAATATCGAAGAAGAAATAGTCATTGAGATGGATTTCGTTATTTTGAGGGAAGACAACAAATTACTTCCATACCCCAATTTCCACGTCTATGATGCCGCCGGTATCTGTGTTTTTGTATCGGCCCCGGCGACTACAAACACTTATCAACCGGGAATTTATCGGAGCCGCAGTGTCATACCGGCGAATTTTTTGAACCAGAATACCTATTTTATCGGTGTAGCCATCAGCTCGTTCGGGCGAGGGGTAATTGTTCATTTCTTCGAACAAAATGCCTTGTCATTCAATGTAAAAGATTCAATATATAACGTTCCCACGCGATTACAGGTAGACGGGGAAGTTGCCTATAGCGGCGATATTCCGGGAACAATACGCCCCTTGCTAAAATGGGAAATACAAAAACTTAATTAGAATGAAGGCGGTGATTTTCGCAGGCGGTATGGGAACCAGGATCTCGGAAGAATCCCATTTGAAGCCTAAACCGATGATCGAGATCGGGGATAAGCCCATACTTTGGCATATTATGAAAATATTTTCTTCCCAGGGAATTAATGACTTTGTTATTTGCCTTGGCTACAAAGGATATATGATAAAGGAGTATTTTTTTAATTACTTCCTGCATAACTCAGATGTTACGATTGAATTGAAGGATAATAAAGTCAGCGTACACAATACCAACGCGGAAGACATCAAGGTTACCCTGGTAGAAACCGGCCTGAGCACAAAAACGGCCGGCCGGCTGAAAAGAGTAAAGGATCACCTGCAGGGCGAAGACTTTATGCTCACTTACGGAGACGGACTGGCAGATATCAACCTGAAGGCATTGGTCGATTATCATAAAGCCCATGGCAAAATTGCCAGCGTAACCGCCATCCAACCCCTGGGAAGGTTTGGCGTCATGCAAATAAATAACGATAATTCGGTAGATGTGTTCAAGGAGAAAGCTAGAGACGACGAAGGCTGGATCAATGGCGGTTTTTTCGTATTAAAACCGGACGTATTCAACTATCTGCCGGCAAATGCGGATGAAATTATGTGGGAAGACCTGCCCATTCAAAATTTGGCGAAAGACGACCAGCTCATGGCCTTCCAGCATCATGGCTTTTGGAAATGTATGGACGCGCTGAGAGATAAGATAGAATTGGAAGAAATCTGGAATTCAGGGAACGCTAAATGGAAGACCTGGTAATGGAAGGCCTGTTCGGAGGTATTTTCAGGGACAGGAAAGTCCTGCTGACGGGGCATAGCGGATTTAAAGGATCCTGGCTGCTGATGTGGCTGAACCGTCTCGGCGCTAAAGTAACGGGCTATTCCCTGTCGCCGGCGACCGCGCCTTCTCACATCCAATTGCTCGGATTGTTCGACGGGTCATCCGTGGGGGATATCAGGAATAACGAACAGCTGAGGGCCGTTTTTAAGGAGGTTCAACCCGACATTGTCTTTCACCTGGCCGCACAGCCCCTGGTGCGAAAATCATATACCGACCCCCTGGAGACATTCCATTGCAATGTTCTGGGGACGGCGAATGTCCTGGAGGCAGCCAGACATACCCCCTCGGTCAGGGCGATCGTCAATATCACCACGGACAAAGTGTACAGAAACTACGAATGGCCCTGGCCCTACCGGGAAACCGATTCCCTCGGCGGGCATGATCCCTATAGTACCTCGAAAGCCTGCGTTGAGCTGGTACATGAATCCTACCGTAAATCTTACTTTCAGGAGGCGGGAATCCTTTCCGCGACCGCAAGGGCCGGGAATGTGATCGGCGGCGGCGATTGGGCCGAAGACCGCCTGATCCCCGATCTCATAAAGGCCAGTTCAAATTCCCTGATAACAGAGATCCGTAATCCGGGTTCGGTCCGGCCCTGGCAACACGTACTAGACCCCCTTTCCGGTTATTTAACGCTCGGTCAGCATCTGCTTCAGGGCAATAGCCTGGCAGAAGGAGCATGGAACTTCGGACCCCATCCCCATGACTGCCTTAGCGTAGCCGGGGTGCTGGATGAATTTAACAGGAACTGGGAAGGCATTCAATGGAGAGACGTCTCGGAAAACAAAGGACCGCATGAGGCCGGGACCCTAAGGCTGGACTGCTCAAAAGCGTTTCATGACCTGGCCTGGGAACCCGTTTGGAATGTCCGGACGGCCATCGCCAAAACAGCAGCCTGGTATAAAGACTATCTATTCAACCATACTATCCGCTCCCTCGATAATCTTCAGGAATACGTAGCCGATGCAAGTTTAAAGAACGTTAACTGGGCATCCTGAAACGATGATTTTTAAATCCACCCCCATACCGGGATCATTCGAAATTGACTTGTCCCCTTTCTCAGATGAGAGGGGTGTTTTTTCCAGATTATATTGTGAAGACGAATTTAAGGCGGCAGGAATCCGACATCCTGCTATCGTCCAGGTTAACCACTCCCTTACCAGGGAAAAAGGAACTATAAGGGGCATGCATTATCAGTACCCCCCCTTCGCGGAAGTCAAAATTATTCGCTGCCTGAAAGGAAGGGTATACGATGTGGTAGTGGACCTTCGCAAAAATTCCCCCGGCTTTTTAAAATGGCATCCCATAGAGTTGTCACCGGAAGGTTATAACATGGCCTATATCCCGGAAGGTTGCGCCCACGGATTTCAGACATTGGAAGAAAATAGCGAATTATTATATTTTCATACCGCTTTTTATAATAAGGAAAACGAAGGCGGCGTTTGTTATAATGATCCGCACCTCGCTATTCAATGGCCCTTACCGCCACTAAACGTTTCAGGGAAAGATAAAAGCTACCCCTTGCTGGATGATACATTCGGCGGAGTCATGATGTTCCCTTTTTAACAATTTTTTGATCATCTTATGATTTGCAGATTTGACGGCCTCCCACTCACGCATGAATTTGCCGACCTTGGCTTCAGCCCACCCTCCAATTCTTTTTTAACGGCCGCCCAGTTGAACGAACCGGAGGTATACTACCCGCTCAGGCTTTTTGTAAGTGAGCGAACGTTCTTAGTGCAGGTAGATGAATATAAAAATCATGACGAGATATTCAGCAGCGATTATGTATATTTTTCGTCATATTCCAGCACCTGGTTAAAACATAGCGAGGCTTATGCGGAAATGATGATCGAACGCTTCGGCTATGGTAAAACAAGCCAGGTGGTCGAGATCGCATCCAATGACGGGTACCTTTTACAATATTTTAAAGAAAAAGCTGTTCCTGTCCTTGGAATAGAGCCGACCGCGGGTACGGCAGCTGTGGCCAGGAAAAAGGGGATCGAATCATGGATTGAATTTTTTGGCGTCGCCCTGGCAAAAAGAATGGTAAAGGAAGGGCGACAGGCGGATCTGTTGTTAGGGAATAATGTTTTGGCTCATGTGCCGGATCTGAACGATTTCGTCGCCGGGCTGAAGATCGCACTAAAACCCGGCGGAGTAATTACCATGGAATTTCCACATTTAATGCAACTGGTTGAGTGTAACCAGTTTGACACTATCTATCACGAACATTTTTCTTACCTTTCGTTGATCGCCGTTCAGGCTATTTTCCGGCATCATGGCCTGGAAATTTTTGATGTGCATGAAATATCCACACACGGAGGTTCGTTAAGGATATTCGCCAAACACGAAGACGACCGCACCCATGAGACCAAGCCCGCCGTGGAAGCATTGGCTGAGACGGAAAGAAAAAAGGGAATGAACACCTTAGCCTATTATAAGGGATTTCAGGCCAAAGTGAACCATGTCAAAAACACCTTCCTGGGATTTCTTTTGCAGGCGAAGAAGGATGGTAAAACTATTGCCGCTTATGGCGCTGCCGCCAAAGGAAATACCTTGCTGAATTATTGCGGCATCAAGACCGATCTGATCGACTTTGTGGTAGACGCCAATCCCAATAAACAGAAAAAATTTTTGCCCGGGAGTCATATACCGGTATTGGAGGAGACAAGTTTGAAAAATTATAAACCTGATTATATAGTGATACTGCCCTGGAATATAAAAGAGGAGATCGAAGAACAGCTGAGTTACATAAGAGATTGGAATGGAAAATTTGTGACCGCTATTCCTGATCTCCAACTATTTTAGTCTTGAATAATCAAACTATGAATGCGACGGCTGAAAAAATTGTGATCACCAAACCTTCGATCTCGGAACTTGAGATCGAATATGTAAATGATGCGATCAGGAACGGATGGGGCAGCAAGTGCTATGACTATATCTACCGTTTTGAGAAGGAATTTGCCGCTTATCAGGGTCAACGGTATGCGTTGGCGACATCTTCATGTACGGGCGCCATCCATCTTGCATTGATGGCTCTTGGGGTTAAGGCAGGTGATGAGGTGATCGTGCCCGAGATCACGTGGATCGCATCGGTAGAGCCTATTTTATATATCGGCGCCAAACCGGTGTTTGTCGATGTGCTGCCCGATACCTGGTGTATCGACCCGGCTAAAATAGAGGAGGCGATCACTCCCCGGACAAAGGCTATTATACCCGTGCACGTGTATGGTAATTTATGCGAAATGGATGCTATTATGAGAATAGCCCGTAAAAATAAGCTGGTTGTCCTGGAAGATGCTGCCGAGGGCCTGGGCTCGGAATACAAGGGTAGAAAGGCGGGTAGTATCGGGGATGCCGGCGTTTTTTCCTTTCATGGGACCAAAACCATTTCGACAGGAGAGGGTGGAATGGTCGTAACGGACAGGGAAGATGTACTGGCAAGAGCTAAGATACTTAACGACCACGGTCGTGATCCCAGGATCGGGAAGACTTTCTGGATGGAAGAATACGGATACAAGTACAAAATGAGTAATCTCCAGGCGGCGATGGGATGCGCCCAAATAGAAAGGGCCGATGAACTGGTAGGGAAAAAAAGGCAGATATTCGCCTGGTATAAGGAGTTTTTGACCGGGTTCCCCTGCCAGTTGAACCCGGAACTATCGGGGACAAAAAACAGCTTCTGGATGCCCACAGCGGTAATCGACGAATCATTTTCCTTCGACAGGGATGCTTTATTCTCATCCATGAAGCAAAATAGCATTGACAGCAGGCCATTTTTTTATCCTTTATCCTCGCTGCCTATGTTCGAAGCCAGGCCCCAAAACAAGGTTTCATATAATATATATCCACGAGGCATAAATTTACCCAGCCACCACCAATTATCAAGAGAGGATATTGGGAGAGTTTGCGACTGCATCAAAGCTTTCGTATTGAAAAAATCTTTATAATTATTTTATGGCACTTTTAACATCGGAACAAATCTACAAATTCGAAGAAGAAGGGGTCATTGTGATTAAAGGTTTCTATGACACTCAAAGCGACATTGAACCTATACAATTCGGGATCTGGAAGATCATACAGATCTTATTGGATAAGTATGCAATCGATGTTGAACGAAAATCTTTTTCACCTGAAACATTTGACTTCGGATATAGGGAATTGATCGCTGCAAATAGAAAATACGGAGGCGAAATTTATGATGCCGTCAAGCAGATCCCTGCCTTTTTAAGATTGGTCAGCTCATCGAAAAATGAAAAAGTATTTTCCCAGATAAGAAATACAGACCTACCTGGAATTGCCGGCGCAGGCTATGGGATCCGGATAGATAATCCAAATGAAGAGAAATTCCGCTCTTTATGGCACTATGAATACCGGGACCAATTGCGGAGCGTGGATGGCATCGTTTTTTGGAGTCCGCTGGTCCCCATAGTTGTTGAAAGCGGGCCGGTTCAAATTTGCCCGAAATCTCATAAAGGGGGGCTTCGCCGTTCGTTTACCAGGGATCCGGAAAATCCTGAAAAAACGGGAGCTTATGCTATGCGGATTGAAAATGAGGCCGAGTTGATAAAGCAGTACGGCGTAATAGCTCCTTTATCTGAGCCGGGCGATCTGGTCTTGATGGATTTTTTGACGCTGCATTCCTCAGGGAAGAATATATCAGACCGTTCCCGCTGGAGTATGCAATTCCGGTATTTTAACTTTAAAGACCCTACCGGAATAAAAATTAACTGGACAGGCTGCGTTATGAACGGTGTCCAATTAAAAGACGTTCACCCTGAACTTATCATAGAAAACTAACCTTTCCTTTTGTGCAATTCAGGCCGATTTTGAAATCTAATCCTCACTAATGAATCTTGCTATTCCAGGCAGTCAGGTCTTAGATAAGCCAAAACCAGTCGCTCCAATTCCGAAAGGAATCAAATACTTCCATAATTTAGATGCGCTGAGATTTATTGCCTTCCTGGGTGTTTTCCTATGCCATTGTATTGCCGTTCCCGGTATTATCCCTCAAAAAAGATTAATTGGTGAAGCCCTGCAGAACTTCTGCTTCAACGGCG
>Ga0207033_1116_pt1 | contig 16893 bp, 15 predicted proteins | sample Alteio_BWMinCont_35_FD_153262 | JGI IMG/M metagenome (GOLD analysis project Ga0207033, IMG submission 153262) | Enriched cells from forest soil in Barre Woods Harvard Forest LTER site, Petersham, Massachusetts, United States -... | ecosystem: Environmental > Terrestrial > Soil > Temperate forest >... | reverse complement strand
ATAGGAAACTAAGTGATTTTTTAAAAGCAAATTCTATAAAAGAATATAGAATGCTTAACGCAGAAATCGCATCATTACCTCCGCCGGCTTTCGGCCCCGGAAACGCAGGCGTAATTTGCACCTTGAACATTGCTTATAACACAATTGAATAAAGAGCTTTATTATATTTTGTATAAATCGTTATGTCAACACAAAAGAAGCAGGCCCCGAAAGGTGTTAGATTAGGATGGAAGCCTTTGAAAGAGGGGAAGTCTGTAAAGTTGACACCTGATTTACTAAAGGGAGAGAATGTTATTGCCATGCACAGTTCTCCCGATGTCGTAAATTCATATCTAATTCCTTGAATTTCGATTATCCGGGCTATTCAAAAACTTTTCAGGTTACTAATCTCTAATCTCCAATCACTAATCTCTACCCCAGCGCCACTTTAAAATCATGCAGCAAATCATCAATATCCTCAATACCGATAGATAACCTGATCATTGAATCAGAAATTCCCATCTCCGCCCTTTTTTCCGGGCCAATTTCATTGAATATGGTGTGGGCCACGGGAATGGCTAATGTGCGGGTATCGCCAAGGTTGCTTGATTTTATTACCAGTTTCAGCTTGTTTAAAAATTCGAAGCAATCAATACTGTTGTCAAGTTCGATGCTCATCAGGGCGCCGTATTTCAAAAATAAACGGTGGGCCAACTTATGCTGCGGGTGCGACTCAAGGCCGGGATAATACACCTTTTTAATTAATGGATGGCCTTCGAAAAAGGTGGCCAGCGCAAAAGCATTGGTGCAGGCACGCTCAAGGCGGAGGGCCAAAGTTTCGGATCCTACCGAGATAGAATGGGCTGCCTCCGGCGATAAAGTGCCCCCTGCATCCCGCAACCCTTTTTTCCTGATCTGCGTAATGCCCAAAACGGCTGGTTTTACCTGTGCTTTAAACCCTTCGAAAATATTGGGGAAGTTTTCCCAGTTAAATAAACCGGTATCCGTTACGCTTCCACCCAGGGCATTGCCGTGACCGCCGATATATTTGGTTAATGAGTTTATAATTAAACTTGCCTTTACTTTTACAGGGCTAAATAAGTAAGGCGAGGTCATGGTATTATCAACTATATAAATAATGCCTTTTTCGGCGCAAAGATCACCTATCTTTTCAAGGTCGGCAATTTGAGTAGCCGGGTTGGCTATGGTTTCCACAAATATCATCCTCGTGTTTTCCTGTACTGCTTTACGCACCTCTTTTATCGAAGTAGCGTCAACAAAAGTTATTTCGAGCCCCATGTCAATAAACGACTGGAAAACGCTGCGGGTATTGCCAAATAAGTATGAACTGGCTAAAATATGGTCGCCTTGTTTGAACAACGATAGTATAGTTGACGTTATAGCAGCCATTCCGGTGGAAAAAGTAATAGTGGCCATGCCATTTTCCATGGCTGTTATTTTAGTCTCAAGTGCGGTGGTAGTGGGGTTACCCTGCCTGGAGTAGGCATATCCTTTCTTTTTATTTTGGAATATGTCCACCAGGTCCTGCACATCGTCATAACCATAGGTAACTGAAGTATGGATGGGTTTATGTAATGCGCCGTGTTCCGGCTTGTCTAAACGGTCAGAATGTAATATAGTAGTGGTGAAGCCCTTCTTATGAGTCATAGTGGGCGCGAATTTCACGAATTTTTACGAATTTCACGAAAAATTAGTGTCTATTAATTATGAGAGCAGTGATACAAAGGGTTTCGCAGGCAAGTTGCACAGTTAATAATCAAATTACTGGATCAATCGATCACGGCTTTTTAGTTTTATTGGGGATTGAAGATGCCGATACTGCGGAAGACCTGCAATGGCTTGCACAAAAAATTGTAAACCTGCGTGTTTTTGGTGATGAAAACGGCCTGATGAATAAAGCGCTTGCAGATATTGACGGTAATATATTACTAATCTCACAATTTACATTATTCGCCCAAACAAAAAAGGGTAACCGGCCTTCGTTTATCCGGGCTGCCAGGCCTGATAAGGCTGTTCCGCTTTATGAAAAAATGATAAACACACTTGAGGAGTTAATCGGAAAAAAGATAGCAACAGGCCTTTTTGGAGCGGATATGAAGATTAGTTTGGTGAATGACGGACCTGTTACAATCATCATGGATACGAAGGACAAGGAATAGAATATACACTAATTTTCACGAATTAAATCGAATTTCACGAATTAGGACCAGTATATTACTATATAAGTCATGTTTGTTGATTCAATTCGTGTAATTCGAACAAATTAGAGACATTCGTGCTAATATGACTATACAAGACGCCCAAAAAACCGTAGATAACTGGATCAAAACTACCGGTATTAGGTATTTTAATGAATTGACCAATACAGCCATTTTAATGGAAGAAGTTGGCGAAGTGGCCCGCATTATGGCAAGGCAATACGGCGAGCAATCATTTAAAAAATCGGATACGGAGGTTAACCTGGCTGATGAAATGGCGGATGTGCTTTTTGTTCTGATATGCCTGGCTAACCAAACAGGTATTGACCTTACCGATGCTTTTGTGAAAAACCTTGAGAAGAAAAGTATCAGGGATACGGAAAGGCACAGGAATAATGAGAAGTTACAATGATTGTAAGTTGCAGTTTTTTAGTGGCAGTAGCAGTAGCAGTTTGTAACACTCATTGACTGCTACTGCTACTTAACACTGCAACTTTATTAATCTGTCTCCATCCAAAACAGGTATAGCCGTAGTCAAATCAACCTGCAGGCAAAATTCTATATCCTTTTCAATGCCCAGTTTTTTAAGACGTTCGCTGTGAGATGTTTTTTTGAGGTATTGGTTTATATCATGTTTGCCAATTTGGTAAAGGTCGTTGGCGGCAATGGCGGCATCGTCTAATTTAAAATCAAATTCTTTTAGCTGTTCAATCACTGCTCCGGCAAACAGGGTATCTTCCAGGTTGAAATTATTTTTCCAGCCGGCGCAAATAAGCAGGATATTTTCATCCTGTGTTTTAAGCCAGTTGCATAGCGAGGTCAAGTTCAAAAAGGAGCCAATCACAATTTTTTTTGCAAGTCGCGAAAGGTGAATTGCCTGGGTGCCGTTGGTTGTAGTTAACACTACCGTTTTACTGGCAACCTTTTCTTTAGTATAGGAGAACGGCGAATTGCCAAAATCAAAACCTTCCACCACTTTGCCGTCGCGTTCGGCAGCTAATAAATAATCAAGTCCACTTTCGCGGAAAGCGGCACATTCTTCAACTTCAGATACCGGGATGATTGCCGTAGCGCCGTTTTCAATACCATAACAAATAGAAGATGTAGCCCTGAAAATATCAATGATCACTACAATATAATCCTCAACACTATAAAGCGGGATGAGAGCAGGGGAGAGGCAAACGTCAGCCCCCCGACCCCCTAAAGGGGGAGTTTTTTGATTTGTGTTGTCCGACATTATTTTTTGTTCCCCCGTTAGGGGGTTAGGGGGCTAACTATTTGTTGAAAGGCGGTTTTACAATCTTTGCTTTTATTTTGTTGTCCCTGATATTTATAAAAATTTCGGTGCCTTCTTTGGCAAATTCGGTTTTAACGTAGCCCATGCCAATGGCTTTTTGCAGTGAGGGTGATTGTGTGCCGGAGGTTACTTTGCCTATAGTATTTCCTTCCCCATCAACAATTTCATAATCGTGGCGGGCGATGCCTCGGTCTATCATTTCAAAACCAACCAGCTTGCGTTTAATGCCTTCCTGCTTTTGCTGTTGTAATGCAGCCGAATTGGTGAACTCTTTATTGAATTTGGTCACCCAGCCCAAACCGGCTTCTAAGGGCGAAGTGTTATCATCAATATCATTTCCATAAAGGCAAAAGCCCATTTCGAGGCGTAAAGTGTCGCGGGCGCCAAGGCCGATAGGTTTTATCCCGAAAGGTTCACCGGCTTTAAAAATGGCTTCCCAGATATGCGGGGCATGTGCATTATCAAAATATATCTCGAAACCGCCGGCGCCGGTATAGCCTGTTGCTGATACCAGTACATTATCAACTCCGGCAAACTTTCCTTTTTTAAAGGTATAATACTCCATCGAGGCCAGGTCGATATCGGTTAAGTTTTGAAGGGCTTCGGCGGCTTTGGGGCCTTGTATGGCAAGCAAGGAGGTACGGTCGCTTATGTTTTTCATTTCAACACCGAAAGTATTGAAGCCGGAGATCCAATCCCAATCCTTTTCAATATTCGAGGCATTAACTACCAGCATGTAGGTTTTTTCGTCAATGCGGTAAACCAGCAGGTCATCCACTATGCCGCCATCTTTATTGGGCAGGCACGAGTATTGTACTTTCCCGTCGTATAATTTTGCAGCATCATTGCTGCTCACCTGCTGAATAAGGTCAAGGGCATGTTCGCCCTTTAAAATAAACTCGCCCATGTGGCTTACGTCAAAAACACCAACTCCGTTTCGCACGGTTTCGTGTTCGGCATTAATGCCGGCATATTGTACGGGCATATTATAACCTGCAAACGGCACCATTTTGGCGCCTGCTTTTATATGGATATCAGTTAAAGCGGTGTTTTTCATCGCGACAAAAATAGCAATGATTTTTATGAATTACGATTTACGAATTACGAATTACGATTTACGATTTGGATTGTGATGAATTACGATTGCAAATTTGGATCTGCGATTTGAGGATTTTTAACAAAGCAACAAATCGTAAATCGTAATTCTAAATTCGTAAATTAAATAACATTGGTATAAAACTCAACAAGGTTTTTGGTAACCTTATTCATATCGTGCTGCTCTTCCACAAGCTTACGGGCGCTAAGGCCCATGGTTTTGCAAAACTCTTCATCGGTTATGCAAATCTTTATGGCCTCGTAAAATTCTTCCTGGTCGTTTGCAATAATGATGTTAACCCCATGTTCGTAATTAATGCCCTCGGCGCCCAATGAGGTTGAGATAATACATTTTTGCATGGCCATGCCTTCTACAATCTTAACACGCATACCGCCGCTTGATAATAATGGCACTATCATTATTGACTTGCTATTTAAAAATTCAAGCGCGTCGTCCACTTCACCCTGGATAAAAATTTTGCCCATCACTTCATAATCATCAAAGCGTTCGGGAATGTCATTGCCGGCTACATAAAAACGTACGCGCAGGTCGCCTTCGGTTAGTTCTTTATGAAAATTTTCCAGGAACCATTCAATGCCCTCGCGGTTTGGCAGCCAATCCAGCGAGCCTAAAAAAAACAAGCTCGGAAATTCAGTTTTACTAAAATCAGGTTTGTAATGATCAAGGTTTATCCCTACAGGCAATATTTCGATAGGTATTTTAGTGCCGTATTCCAGCAACGTGCTTTTATCCTGTTCAGTAAATACCGCAATACCATCAAAATTATTTAATTGCTGCAGTTCGTAATTCTTTATCCGTTTAGCATGCATTTTAAGGTACGATTTCTTAAACGGATCGTTTTTTTGCTGGGACAGCCTTTCCCATATCTGGTTTTCGATATTATGAGCCCGGTAAATTAGTTTTGCCTTTGTGTTTTTACGTACCGTCGAAAGATATAGCGATACTAAAAGGCCTTCAAATTGTATAATATCATAGGATGTCTTTTTTAATGTTCCGATCAGCAGCCTTTCAAATTCGGGATCATAATACCTGTCAATATTAAAAGAAGTCCTGCTGAATAAATTAACGGCCACCTCAAATACTGATACATTAGTATCAATATCATAAACCCTGTAATTTATTTTGGAAAGCAAATCGTTATCATCATCACTGTTTTCATGATGATGATTTTTTTTTGCGTTGAGCGCTACCAATGAAACCTTATGCCCCAGGTTTACCAACCCCCTTATGGTATTGCATACCACTATGGGGTAACCCCCGTTTTGAGGAAAGGGCACACGATGGCTTAATATAAGTATATTCAATGGCGCAGTGGTTTTCAACAAAAATAATAATTTGAAGGACTTGCCAAAGGTTTAGACGGTTGATTATGCTTGTTACTTTAAATAATTACATTAAATCAGCAAAGGAACGCAGCATACCATTTACCTTGTACGGATAAATTAACTGCTTAAAAAAGTTCCAATTGCGGGTCGGTTACCCTGAAAGTGAGGCGATGGTAGGGCGTAAAACCTATTTTTAAAATAGTTTCCCTGTGTTTTATTGTAGGATAGCCCTTGTTTTTATGCCAGTCATATTCCGGGTGTTCAGCGGCTATTTGCTTCATATAATCATCCCTGTATGTTTTAGCTAATATAGAAGCTGCAGCTATACTGAAATATTTGGCATCGCCTTCAACGATGCATTGATGAGGCGTTTTTCCGTACTTGTTAAACCTGTTGCCATCAATAATTAAAAACTCAGGCATCATCTTTAATTTTTCAATAGCCCTATGCATTGCCAGAAAAGAAGCATTCAAAATATTGATCGAATCAATCTCTGTATTATCAACAGATGCTACGGCCCAGGCGATGGCTTTTTGTTGTATTTCGATGCGCAGTTGATACCTTATTTCTTCGTTTAACTGTTTGGAGTCGTTTAACAAGTCATGCTCAAAATCATAAGGCAATATTACTGCTGCCGCAAAAACAGGGCCTGCAAGGCAACCACGGCCAGCTTCATCACACCCGGCCTCAATTAATTCACGTTGGAATCTGCCCAATAACATTTTGCAAAGATACTTTGGGTGACTGAAAGACTTTTCAATTTAGAGGAAATGTTGAAAACTTAATTCGCTCAATACTAAATTAACGTGGTAATCATTTTTTCAACATTACAACCTTCCAACATTCCAACAACTCCCCTAAAAAACCCTCAATGTCAGCAGCGTCACATCATCAATAGGCTTGCCTTTTATTACCAGGTTTATGTGGTCCATCAGCAGTTGGTTAAAGTTGTCAGCGGACAGGTTGCCATTTGTTTTTATAAATTCTATCAGGCTTTCTTCGCCCCAGTTTTTGTTCCCCTGGTGTTCGTGATCCATCAAGCCATCGGTATAATTTACAATAAGGCTGCCGGGCTCAATATAAACTTCTCCCTGGTTAAGGAATGGCAATTCATCAAAAACACCGATCATTGTAGTGCCCTGCTTAAGGGTAACGGCTTCACCCTGCGAAAAAAGGATAGTGGCATTATGCCCGGCATTGATATAATTAAGCTTGCGGGTGTGCTGGTTGTATTTAGCCAGGAAAAGGGTAATAAACCTTTCGCCTTTGGTATTATTTATTACGATTTTATTTAAGCGGACTATAATATTGGCAAGGTCATCTTCGACGGCAGACCATGCATGTAAACTGGCCTGGAAATTTGCCATCAGCAACGCTGCCGAAATTCCTTTACCTGATACATCTGCTATGCACCATAAAAATTCATGATCATTAAGCCGGATAAAATCAAAATAATCGCCGCCAATATTTTGGTGGGGAATGTACCGGGCGCTCACCTCCACATTTTTATCCTTATATGCCTTTAGGGGTATAAGCATATTTTGTACTTCCACAGCTAATTCCATTTCACGCTGAAAACGTTCGGATTGCAGCCGCTCGCGAAACAGCTTTTTGTTTTCGAGCGCCACCACGATTACATTTACTACGGTTTGAATAAAATTCAAGTCGTTGTTAAGCAATTCGCCGGTGGTGCTAAAATCACCGATCAACGCAAAAGCAAGGGCTTTCTTTTTATGATAAATGGGGATAAAATAATCATACTTTTTAAGCAGCGCGTCTTCATGGTCGGCCAAAGGGGTGGGCCATTTCATTTTGTTTAATTTAAGGCATGCCTTGTGCAAAGCCCCAATGGGCTCAATTTCACCGCCATATTTTGATAGTAAAACATAGCCGTCTCCCTTTTCAATTAAAAAACGGAGCTTGCCAACCTGCAGGTAACTTTTTAAAATAACCTGCAGCATCTGGATCAAAACGGGGGTGCCCGTATCCTTATTAATGGCCTGGGTTACTTCAAGCAATGCGTTTAGCTCTGTTTGCCGTTTAAGCAACAAGCGTATTAATTCGTCTTCGGCCGAGATTTCGTCAATATTCTGCATCATTAATTAGAAAGGCTGCCTAAAATAAAGATATTTTTTTTTAAAAGCGTGTACTTTGTGATTTTATATCAAAAGCATCCCTTAATCCAACAGTTACCAGGTTAAAAGCATAGACTAAAAACATAATTGCGAGGCCCGGCATAATTGCAAGGTACGGCGAATCCATCACAATATAACCATAATGTTCTTTTATCATACTACCCCATGTGGGCATAGGCGGCTGTGCTCCAAACCCCAAAAAGCTTAACCCGGCTTCTAACAATATAGCCGATGCAAAATTTGATGAGGCAAGTACTAAAATTGGTCCGACAATATTAGGTAAAATATGCCGGGTAATAATACGGGTATTATTAAATCCCAATGATCGCGCGGCCTCAATATATTCCACCTGTTTTAAACTTAGCACCTGGCCGCGCACCAGCCGGGCAACTTCAACCCACATAGATAAGCCAACAGCTATAAATATTTGCCATAAGCCCTTGCCCAACGCAAACGATATGGCAATAACCAAAAGCAGTGCGGGCAAAGACCAAAGGATATTCATCAGCCAGCTTAAGGCGGCATCTATCCATCCGCCAAAATAACCGGCAGCAGCGCCAATAGTAACGCCAAGCAGCATGCTGATGATGACTGACATTAAGCCCACTGCCAAAGAGATACGGCTGCCTAATATCAGCCGGCTTAACATATCACGGCCATAAATATCAGTACCGAGCCAAAATGTTTTGTGGATGATAGTCGCCCCCCGCCCCCCGCCAGGTATCTTATAGGCTTTTCTTTCAGGTTTATCCTCGCCCCCTATATATTCATCAACGTAAACAGAATCCTTTGTAAACCGGTAACCGGTTATCGGGATATCCCGGTAAAATGATGGCTGTCCGAAAAGCATTTTAGTAAAAATATTTACGGTATCAACAGGCTCCGTTTTAAGCAGGCGCAGCATCATAAATTCCGATCCCGGTTTTTTTATGCTTAGTTGTATCGTCATGTTATTGGCAAACGGCGTTGAATCAGGCATGATCAAATAACCCAGTATGGCTATGAGTATGGTAAGGATGATAAATACCAGGCCGCCAACAGCAATTTTATTGCGTTTAAATATTTTCCAGGTGCGCTGAGAAGGGCTAAGATCAGTCAAATTTTATCAGGTATTCTTTTTGGTTAAAGATAGAGAATAGTTGATTGAGTTGATTAAGTGAGTAGTTAAATAAGTTACAAATGTTGTAAGAACTTGAATAAGTCGGTGTAGTCAATTCGGACAACCACTCACTTAATCAACTTATTCAACCCAATCAACCAATTCACCTCACCATCCTTCCTTTCCAGTGATATTTGCCCTTGTTGCCGATTATGCCGATGTACACAAAATATATTATGTATAGAGGAATAGAAATGGGGAGCAGCCAGGTTAATTTGCGGCGCTTAAAGAAAGCAGTTACAGGGAGCAGCAGGATCAGTTCGAATAAAAATACCAATGAAAACTGCAGGGCAAAAACCTTAAAAAAAGATGTATTAAAAAAGCCTGCACAAAAATTTAATAATACTGAAACATTAAACAGCCATAAACCCACTACCAGGGCAACTACTTTTTTGTCTTTATATTTTACTGATTTTGATGCCCAGCGGCGCCTTTGCTGCATAAACTCCTTAAGGTTATGTTTGGCATGTGTAAATACAACTGCATCGTATAATTTTAAAAAGCCAATTTTCCCGGGGTAACGTGCTGCTACTTTTTGCAGCAGCAACTCATCATCGCCGGATGCCAGGTCATCAATTCCCTTAAATCCGCCAACCTCGTAAAATATATCCTTGCGGTAGGCCAGGTTAGCGCCATTACAGGTTGAGGCATGCCCGTTACCAATAAATGCGCCGCCGGTAGCAATAAGAGAATAAAACTCCAGGCTTTGCATTCGTTCAAATAATGACTTCTCTTCAAAATAACTCACTGGCGATGAGATCATCACGGGGTTGTGCATTTCATAATATCCAACCACGGTCGACAGCCATTTGCTGCCCATGCGGCAATCGGCATCCGTTGCTACCATTAATTCGCCGGAAGATAGTTTTATTGCCTCTGCAAGCGCTTTTTTCTTATAGGAGTTTAAAGGTTTATCCTCTTTAAGTTGCAGCAATTTTACCCCGCGACTTGCATAGCTGCCAATTATTTCAGAGGTACGGTCGGTGGAGTGGTCATCAACTAAAATTATTTCGGTAAGATGTTTTGGATAGTCCTGTGCTAAAATATCTTCAATGGTGAGGTGTATTTTTTCCTCCTCGTTACGGGCGGCTATCAATACGGTAACCTTTGTTGTAAAACCCGATAGTTTAATTTGGGGCCGTTTTACAGCATTCCATCCTTTTATGATATAGATGATTACACACAGGAACAAGCCCGTAAGCAACAGCGATAATGTACTAAGCAGTGCGATCAAAGAATTTTAGTTTAAGTACAAATACGGAGCCTAAAATAGCAGGAATAATCAGGTTTATGATATAAATAAGTGAAACAGCCACCACAATTGCAACAGACTGATTGGTTATATAGCCAAACAAAGTACTTGCTGTAATCGCCCTCACGCCAATATCAAGCAAGTCTAACGAAGGTACGGCCGATTGGATAAAGAAAAAAACAAACATTACCAGGGACATTTCCAGGATAGGGATCTCAGGTACCAGCAAATGAATAATGAGGTAATACTGGAAAGTAAAAACAAAAAACCGGGCAAGGCAAAACCACATGATGCTTAAAAGCTCTGAGGTTGGGTATTTGCCCATGATATCGAAAAAGCGATGGAATTTTTTAAGGAATTTTATGCTGTTTAGCAGCGATACAAACCATTTGATGTGAAAATAAAAGGTTAGCATCAAGCCCATAAAACATATTGCTACCACAGTAATTCCCAGCATAAGCCATTGGTTAAGATGGATAAACTTGTACAAAAACCAAACAGTTGAGCCGGCGCCCAAAACGTTTGTGATAACGTTTTGCCCGAATGAACCAACCGCCATTGCAAATACACCGTGTATCCGCTTCCGGTTGGGTAAAAACATTATCCTGCCGGCATATTCGCCTATCCTGTTAGGCGTAAATACTGCCCAGGTTAAACCGCAAAAAACAGACTCAATAGCCAGCCATATTGACATGGGCGACAATATCCTTGTTAAATGCCACCATTTTAATGACTCAAGCAACCAGTTAACTATCATCAACAGCACAACAAAAACCATGGTGATGACCACCTTAGTATAACTGATATGAGCGACCAGAACTTGAAATTTGTATAAATTGTTGTCGTTTTTTATTATCCTGTGATAAATAAACCAGAACGCCAGCCCTAAAATGGCAAGTTTAAGCAGGTAGGAAAGCAGTTTTTTAGTCCGGGCAATCAAAAGCAGAATATTTTTGCAATGTTACGGGAATGATTTCGGATTTCGGAATTGTTTTCAATTTCGGATTTCGGAATTTCGATTTCGGATTTATAAAATCGAAAATCGAAACTATTGTATTCTTAAAAAAGTGTACAATTATCTTAAACAACTTGCAGATAAATTCAAAATCACTTCTTTCTAACTAAATCCGAAATCGAACATCCGAAATCCGAAATACCCACCTCATTTCAACCGTGGCTTTAAAAACGCAATCGTATTTGCATAAGCGTCTTTGGTTGCGTCGCTGTTGTATATTGGGTTGCTTGGGTTTGCGAAACCATGGTCGGCATCATATTGGTGCAGGTATAATTTTTTGTCGGCCACTTTCATGCTCGAATCAAATTTTGCCACAACTTTGGGGTTTATCCATTGGTCTTTATTGGCAAAATTGCCCAGTACATCGCAATGCAGTGTTTTTAAACGGTTAATGTCCTGCTCGGGCATGCCGTAATACATTACACATGCCACAGCCTGTTTGCCTGCAAGCAAACTGGTTTGGAGGCTCCAGCCGCCACCAAAGCACCAGCCTATTGTAGCAATATGCGCTTTAGGGCCAACATAAGCTATAGCGCCTTCAATGATAGCCTTTGCACGGTCTTCTTTTACGCCCTGCATATATTTGCCCGCATCTTCGCGCGTGGTGGCCACTTTGCCATCGTAAAGGTCAAGGTCTATTACGTTTACATCGCCAAGGGCATTATATATTTTTTCCGACTCCTGTTTAACAAAATCGTTAAGGCCCCACCATTCATGTACCACAAAGAGATAATTGTTTGTTGGGTTTTTCGCCTTCAGTTCATAAGCATCGGCTTCTTTGCCATCGGCGGTTTTGTAGGTTATGGCCTTACCTATGCTGCTTTGAAAATGAATTTTCAAAGGGTTTTTGTGCGACATAACGAACTCCTTATTAGAGGCCAGCATCGCAAATTGCCGGGTTGCCGATCCGCCAGCTGGCGGACAGCAAACTACTTTGGTTTGACTGAAAGCAAATACACCGCAAAATGTTAGCAGTGCTAAGAGGATAAGTTTTTTCATGATAGTATATTTTTTAAGTTGATTTTAACGGCGTTTAATAAATGTTTGAACAACCAATATTAGCATATTTTTGTTTGATATTATAGACGATTTCACCGATTGTTATTTTTTGATTTCACCGATTATTGGGGATGATTACGTCGATTAAGCGGAATGATTTCACCGATTAGGATTAGAAGGTCAAACAATTCCAAAATCGAAAACGGCGAAGCCCTCAACTATGTTAATCTGGCTTCCGAAATTTAAAACCATATCTTTAGCACATGGAACCTGAATTTATTACCTGTCAAAAATTTAACGACCCTGCTTTGGCGGATGAGCTTGGCGGACAGTTAGACAATCATCACATAAAGTATTTTATAGAAAAAGAATCCAGGCCGTTTGATCCGACGTATTCTTTTAACGAATCGTCAGTAACGCAATATGCTGTAAAAATAAAAAGTGAAGACTTTGAAAAAGTAAACCAGTTACTAAAGGACGATGAAAGTGAAGATGTCACCGAAATAGGCAAAGATTATTACCTGTACAGTTTTACTGATGATGAGTTGATGGAAGTAATAACAAAAGCTGATGAATGGAGCCCTTTTGATGTTGTACTTGCCCGTAAATTATTGGCCGAAAAAGGTAAGGTTTTAACAGATGAAGCCATAACAGCGATCAATGAAAAAAGGATAGAGGATTTAAAAGTACCAGATCCGCCGCAGACATATTGGATTGTCGTTGGCTATGTTTGTGCATTTATCGGTGGTTTATTAGGAATTTTTATAGGCTGGTACTTGATGAACTATAAAAAAACATTGCCCAATGGCGAGCGCGTTTATGAATATAGTGAACGCGACAGAGGGCATGGCAGAATAATATTCTATATTGGCATTGTAGTTTTAGTGCTGGCCGTGGGTTATAAATTGTCGGGGATATTTACGAATGATTGATTGTGTTAAGAAAGACTTACGAACTTTTTAAACGGCGCAGCCCTCAATGAGGCCTTTAAAAATAAACAACACCGAATTAAACTTCGTAAGTCTGGTGGTTTCTTTATAACTTTTTAAGCGAAACAAATAGCTCCGCTTGCAATTTCCAAGTCCCATCAATTTTTCGCCACATGGCTGAGTAATTGCCGCCTTTACTGTATGAATTTTTTGCTGTCCATGTACCGGTTTCCCATGCCATTATACCGTTATCGCCAATAACAATTGCCGAAGGGGTACGTACATATACTACGCTTTTGTTGGTTTTAAACAGGGCTTTCCACGAGGCTATTATGGTATCTTTCCCTGTTAGAGAGGTTCCCCTGCCTATTGTTTGGACAAAATCTGGCAACCAGTATTTGGATATTCCGTCAATATCGTGTTTGGCAATGGCCACGTTTGAAGCAGTCCTGGAAGCTTTAATAGTCGCGATATCACTCTGCTCATTACTTTGGGCAAAAGCGAATTTAACAGGCAGCAACAGGACAAGGATAACCAGGCGTTTAAACATGATAAAAATGATTTATTTGTATTTTGTTAAAGATAGTTTATTAAACTTCGGAAGTGTGAAAATGAATTAAATCTAAAATCGTAATTCGTAAATCTAAAATCAGCCAAGTATCTCCTTAATATCCTCTACTGAAAGCGATTTAATAAAGCTTTCTTCAGTAGTGATAAGGGCCCGAGCTACGCTTAGTTTGCGTTGCTGGAGTGCCAATATTTTTTCTTCAACAGAATCTTTGGTGATGAATTTATAGATAAATACATTTTTTGTCTGGCCTATGCGGTGGGTACGGTCAATGGCTTGCTGTTCGACAGCCGGGTTCCACCAGGGGTCGAGGATGAAAACATAATCGGCTTCGGTTAAATTGAGGCCCACACCGCCGGCTTTTATCGAAATTAAAAACACCCTTGTTTTCTCGTCTTCCTGGAATTGTTTTACCACATCGCCCCGGTTTTGGGTGGCGCCGTCGAGATATACATAGGGGATGTTTTCGTTATCAAAATAATCCCTGTAAATATTCAATTGCCTTACAAACTGCGAAAATATAAGCACTTTGTGGCCGCCATCCAGCACGTTGGCAAGGGTGTGCACCACGTTCTCAAACTTACCCGAATCACCTTCATACTCTTTATCTATCATAACAGGATGGTTGGCAATTTGCCGCAGCTTTATCAAACCCTGCAAAACGTGGATCTGTGACTTTGCAAACGTGCCATCCTCCAGGCTTTTCAGCAGCTCGTTGCGGTATTCTGATTTTACCTTTTCATAAACCGAGGACTGTTCCTCGCTCATCTTACAATAAAACAAGTTTTCGGTTTTTGGCGGCAGTTCGGGGGCTACCTGTTCTTTGGTGCGCCTCAAAACAAAAGGTTTTATCAATGCCTGTAGCTTGCGCGCTTTTTCCTCATCCTTTTTCTTTTCTATCGGCACAACAAACTCATTCTGAAAGTATTGCTGAATACCCAGCAAGCCCGGGTTGATAAACGACATCTGCGTCCAAAGATCATTTACCGAATTTTCGACAGGCGTGCCGCTCAATATCAGTTTAAACCGCGATTTTAACTGCCTGACCGCCAGGAACGATTTTGACGATGGATTTTTAATGTTCTGGCTCTCGTCCAGTATCACATAATCAAAAAAGTACGAGGTAAACAAATCAATATCTATCCGGCTGATGCCATAGGTAGTGATCACTACATCATAATTAGTAAACACCTCCGGCGATTTATAACGGAGCGTACCCGTATGCACCATTAGCCTTAATTGCGGCGCGAATTTTTTAGCCTCGTTAAGCCAGTTATAGATCAGCGAGGTAGGCATGATCACCAGCGAGGTGCTTTTGCTGCCCGAATTTTCCGTATCCTCTTTGTGTTTTTGCAGCAGGGCAAGGGTTTGTATGGTTTTACCCAAACCCATGTCATCGGCAAGGCAGCCGCCAAAATGGTAATTCTTTAAAAAATGGAACCAGTTATAACCTGCTTTTTGGTATGGCCTTAAATGACCTTTAAAATGCCGCGGCATCGCAATATCTTCCAGCTCTTCAAAGTCGCTTAGTTTTTGCAGTTTGCGGCTCATGGTAACATTGGCCATTTCCCCCTCTGCAAGGTCATTTACCAGGCCAATATGGTGACGGTGCAATTTAAGCTGGTTGCCGCCTTCGGTAAAGTGCAGCAGGTTACCATACTGCGAGAACCATTTTTCAGGGATGACTGCTATTTCGCCCGAAGGCAGTATAAATTCTTTTTTATGATTAAGGATATGGTTTTTTAGCTGGATAAAAGGGATCCTGTATGAGCCAAAGTATACGATGGCATTAATATCAAACCAGTCGTTATTTTCTTTTACGTCTAGGTCTATTTTACTGGCGCCAAATACATAGCGTTTTTGACTGGTGGAATCGGGTTGCTCAATTTCAAAACCAAGGTCGGTTAATTCATCAAAATGCTGGTTTATCCACTCGAATATTGAAAATGAGTGGTCGGCATCTTCGTCTATATTATCCACTTCCAGGTTTTTAAAAAGGGATGAAGCTGTTTTTAACCCCATCGCTTCAAGCTGCTGGAATTTATTTTTCTCCCACACAACCGACCGTTTTATACGGTGAAAGGTGTAATTATCCCCATCCCGCTCCATACGCACAGAAATATGCCTTTCATCGCCATAAGAAAACAAATAGCCTGCATATTTAAAATTAAGCTGTAGCTGTGATGTACCGCCCTCCACATAAATAGGTTTTAAAACCGGCCGGGCATCATACTTTTCGGTATTGATGGTAAAACCTTCTGCATACACGTGGTGCTTTTCAATAAGCGGCGCCACAAATTTTTCGAAATACGATTGCTCGGACGAACGCGGGATAGCAATATAACGCTTGTTTAAAAACGGGAAAAGTTTTTTACCTTCTATCTCCTTTTCAAAATAATAAAGGGTATCATCCAGCAGCATCCATGCAGGGTGGTTGCAAATGATCTCGGCATTTTTAAACATAAATTCTATGCGCATCCCCTGGTACTTGATAGTAGGGAAATACCTGATCTCCTCCTCATCCCGCCTGAAATGGAATAATACCGTGGCAACCTCGGTAGCAATTTGCAGCTTGCGTGAGGCGGGATAACCCTCTTTGCTCATCAGGTAAAGCTGCTTATTGCCCAGCATACCTAAGGCTTCAGCCATGCGCTTTTCCATTTTTGGCCTTATGGTTTCAAAAAGCTGTTCGTTAAATATTTTAGTGAAAAACTCAAATGGCCGGATTGGTTTTTTATAGAACTTTTTTATCAGGTTACCCTGTTCCAATTCGTCGAGTATTTTAACCAGCTTCAAATCAACCTCATCAATACAATGAAGAAATTCTTTAGCTGTATTGGAGAATAAACGCTGGTGTGTAAATGAAAATTCGCCGTTGGGGTTAAGCTGAACAATGTGA
>Ga0207033_1115_pt1 | contig 16937 bp, 13 predicted proteins | sample Alteio_BWMinCont_35_FD_153262 | JGI IMG/M metagenome (GOLD analysis project Ga0207033, IMG submission 153262) | Enriched cells from forest soil in Barre Woods Harvard Forest LTER site, Petersham, Massachusetts, United States -... | ecosystem: Environmental > Terrestrial > Soil > Temperate forest >... | reverse complement strand
AAATTCAGATGAACAGTTTAGCAATAATTATAATGCTTGCAAGTTCCCTATTGGGCTGCAGCAAACATAACGTTACCCCAACACCTACCCCCACACCGCCACAGGATACTACGGCAGCCTATCATGATCCGGCACAATATGGTACGCCCTTTAGCGGTGTTCCTGCTACAAAGGATATTATTATGTATGAGGTTAACATCCAAACCTATACCCCCGCTACTTTCCAGGGGGTAATGGCCCGGCTTGATTCCATTAAAGCGCTTGGCGTAAATGTGATATGGCTGATGCCGACTTATCCTGTGGGAGTGGTTAAAAGCATAAACTCGCCCTATTGCGTTCAAAACTATAATGGCGTTAACCCCAATTTCGGCACACTGAGCGATTTGCGCAACCTTGTCGCTGCAGCGCATTCCCTTGGCATGGCGGTATTGATGGATTGGGTAGCTAATGATACGTCATGGGATAATGTTTGGATAACCAATAAATCATGGTATCTACAGGACGGATCCGGAAATATCATCAGCCCTCCAAATACAAATTATGCAGATGTGGCTGCTTTAAATTTCAACAGCACTGATATGCGTACGGCTATGATCAGGGCGATGAAATACTGGATATTTAATGCCAATATAGATGGCTACCGTTGTGATTTTGCAGATAATGTACCCATTAATTTCTGGACACAGTCATTAGATACTTTAAACACTATAACCACCCATAAACTGATCTATTTGGCCGAAGGCACTTCCGGGTTTGAAATATCTGCAGGTTTCCAGATGAATTTTGGATTTGGCTACTACAGCACACTTAAGGGAATATTTGCAGGTACCCAAAGCCCGAGTTCAATATTTACCACGAACACCAGCGAAAATACTTCCTTGCCATCGCCGGGTATTAAATTAAGATATACCACCAACCACGATGACGCTTCATCTGACGGAAGTACGCTAACGGTGTATAACGGCCAACAAGGGGCATTGGCAGCATTTGTAATGGCTGCCTATATGGATGGCGTACCTTTGATATATGATAGCCAGGAAGTAGGTTACCCCAATGCTATAAGTATTTTTAGCAATGTGCCGGTAAACTATAATGCGAACCCTGCCCTGGTAGCTGCGTACAAACAAATTATAGCTTTCAGAACGGCGCATGAGGCCATTAAAACCGGTACTTTAACTACTTATAATGATGCCAGCATTGTTGCATTTGAAAAAGTATCGGGAACAGATGATGTGCTCATTTTAGTAAATGCCGTTAACAACACGGTTAATTATAATATTCCTGCTGCATTGCAAAACACTACCTGGACAAATGGTTTAACCGGGGCTGCTGTGACATTAGGTACACAATACACGTTTCAGCCATACACTTATTTGATACTGAAAAAATAAAACTTTTTGGGCTTTAAGATTTAAACAGGATATTCATCAAAGAAATTTTATGAAGAATATCCTGTTTTTTGGTAACAGCCTCACTGCGGGTTTTGGATTGCGCAATGCTGAAACGGAATCATTTCCGGCGCTTATCGGGCAAAAAATAAACGCTGCCCACTTAGATTATAGGATTATTAACGCCGGCTTAAGCGGCGATACGTCAACCGGCGGCCTCAACAGGATCAACTATTGGATCAGCCAGTATATAGAAGTATTTGTGCTTGAATTGGGGATTAATGATATTATCCGTGGTATCCGGCCGCAAACCACGCTTGGAAATTTACAGGCCATTACTGATAAGGTGAAAATAAAATATCCTGGCGTAAAAATGGGTTTGATGGGTATGTAAATTCCTCCATTTATACCTGCCCCGTTTGCTGCACAATTCAGGGAAATATATCGTGAACTGGCCAATAAAAATCAAATGGCTTTTGTTCCTTTTTTTCTGGAAGGTGTTGCTGGCAAGCCCCATCTTAATTTACCCGACAGGCTTCACCCCAACGCCGAAGGCTATAAAGTTATTGAGGAGAAGGTATGGCCAGTAATACAGGGTTTGCTTGTTGATTGAATATTGGGACACTATTAAATACCGGAACGTTCCCTATTTATAATTATCTTCACCCGTTTTATTAAAGAATCCGGATGGATTTAAATTACCTGCCTTTTGTTTCAATTTTGATTGCGGCCCGTAACGAAGAGGCTAATATTTGCGCATGCCTCAACGCGCTTGTTGACCAGGATTATCCTAATGAAAAAATAGAAATATGGGTTGGAAACGACCAGTCGGAAGATGGGACTGCTGCAATTATCAAATCATTTGTGCAGGCATATCCAAATATCCACGCTTTAGAAATTGAAGGGCCTTTGAAACACCTCCGGGGTAAGGCAAATGTTTTGGCACAATTAGCAAATAAAGCAAAAGGCGATTATTTGTTTATTACCGATGCAGATGTTATTGTTGAACCAACCTGGATAACATCAATGCTAACTTACTTTACAGGTTCTGTGGGGGTAATTACCGGGGTGACGGCTGTTGAAGGGGAATCATTGTTTGCAAAGCTGCAAAATGCCGAATGGCTTTACTACACCGCTCACGGGCATAATAATGCGCAAAGCGGAAGGCCGGTTACAGCAATGGGAAACAATATGGCGGTTAGCCGAGGGGCTTATTTTAAAATCGGCGGCTATGAAAATATCCCATTTTCAATTACCGAAGATTATGAACTTTTCCGTAACGTTCTAAAAAACGGGTTTACTTTTAAAACCGCATTTGAACATAATGTTTTAGGGTATACAAAGCCCCATGCCTCTTTTAAACTGTTGCTTCATCAACGAAAAAGATGGTTTACCGGTGCTTTTCAATTACCTGTTGGTTTCGTTATAGGCCTGGTAGGCCTTTGGGCTTTTCTGCCAATCCTGTTGCTGGTAATATATTTTTTTGGATGGAAAATTGCCGCCGGCATTTTCCTTTTAAAGTGGGTCACAGATATTTTCTTTCTTTTCAGAAGCTATAAACAATTGGAGCTACAGGCGGATATTGGTGTTTGGGTGTATACGCCGGTTTCTGCTATTTGCAATACGATTTTTCTTTTTTACCAATTTTTGCCCATACCGGTGCAGTGGAAGGGGAGGAAATATCATAAGGCATCCATATCGTTACGGAGGTGTTAGCATTTAAACCTCCCCGCCTTTCAAGTCCAACTCTCTGCTAACGCGGATACGCCAGAATCGGGGAGCATTTGTCTTTGAAATAGCAATAGCCCTTTTAGTTTAAGCTCGATGCTTAAATCCGTGTAAACTAAAAAGCGAACAAGACCAAGGGTAGACTTTTTTCAGGACGACACACAGGGCACAGCGTGCCAGGCGTGCCAACCGTCCCGGTGGCACTGCAGCACAAATAATAGCCAAATCCCGTCCGAACCAAAATCAACCATCGACTATGGACTATCGACCATGGACTAATCATAAATATTTCCGAAATTCGCCTCATGCTCCAGATACAGGAAAACGTTTCCCTTAAAAATTTTAACACTTTCGGCGTTGAGGCCAATGCCAAATATTTTGTTGAAATAAACCATAAGGAAGAACTTGCCGAACTGTTTTTAGATCCGCAATGGCTGCAAACAAAAACGCTTGTGTTAGGCGGCGGCAGTAATATGCTGCTGCTGAACGATTTCGACGGGCTGGTGATCAGGATCAATATCCGGGGCATAGAGCACCGCATTAGTCATAATGATGTATATATTGAAGCCGGCGCCGGCGAGGTCTGGAACGACCTGGTAAATTTTTGTGTTATCCGTGGTTATGCCGGGTTGGAAAACCTGAGCCTTATACCGGGTTCTGTCGGGGCCTCTCCTATACAAAACATAGGCGCTTATGGCGTGGAGCTGAAAGATGTTTTCCGCAGCTGCACTGCTTTTGAGCTGGCAACCGTCACATTTAAAACATTCAGCAAAGAAGATTGCCGCTTTGATTACCGGGAAAGCATCTTTAAAAGTGAATTAAAGGGACGGTATATTATAGTATCTGTAAAACTGCAATTGTCACTTATTCCCAACTTCAATTTAAAATACGGCGCCATTGAGCAGGAACTGGCTAACCGGAATGTCACATCCCCAACTATAAAGGATATATCGCAGGTGGTTTCTCATATCCGTGTTTCCAAACTACCAGATCCTTCAACTATTGGTAATGCGGGCAGCTTCTTTAAAAATCCCATCATAAGCATCGAAGAATTTAAACCCATCCAATCAAAATTCCCGGATATTGTACACTATCCCGCCGGAGATTCGCAAATAAAACTTGCCGCCGGCTGGCTCATCGAGCAGTGCGGATGGAAAGGAAAAGTTGTGGGCCATACCGGAACTTGGAAAAATCAGGCGCTGGTTTTAGTGAACCATGGCGGCGCTACCGGCGAAGAAGTGTATACATTTTCGTCGCAAATTATAGACAGTGTGTACGCTAAATTTGTCGTTTTACTACAACGTGAGGTAAATATTATAAGTTAAATTTTTTTAGTTAAAATAAAGATTACCTCCCTAATTCATCCTTAAAAATTGTGGATAGTGCTTTCATTTGTTGATTTTCCTGAAAAATAAATTGCGCATATAATGTTATAACTAACTTAATTACAGTTATTTGTAATTTTTATAGTGTGTATGTTACACTCTTGTGACTGAAATATTACGGGTGTTCAAATTTTAGTACAGTTCTGTAAATGTTTTTTTATGTGGCCTCATGTTTGCCTAAGTAGAAATACAAAACTTTAACAGAATGACAAAGATTGAGTTTAACACCCTAGTACTACGTCAGGCAACCTCATTAAGGTCTTATGCCCTACATTTCACACATGACGCAGATGATGCTAACGACCTTGTCCAGGACACGATGTTGAAGGCAATAACTTATTACAATAAATTTAAGGAAGGAACAAATTTGAGAGGGTGGTTATACACTATCATGAAAAATACTTTCATCAACAACTATCGCAGGTTTATAAAGATGAACACTTTTGTAACTAAATCTGATGAGATTTCCTCTCCAAACTTAGTATTTAGTTCAACCAAAAATCAAGGCGAAGCCAAGTTTGTTATGGATGATTTGAAAAAAGCTTTAGACAGGCTGCCCGCCGATTATTATCTGCCCTTCACGATGTATTTTGAAGGCCATAAATATCATGAAATTGCCGATCATTTAGAAATACCAATTGGCACCGTTAAAACCCGCATACACGTTGCCCGCAAGCTTTTAAAGAAAAGCCTGAGGGCTTATGATAACGGCATTGCAAAACCCGTTTACGCCGAAAATTAATAACTCCATATATATTAGGTTGGATCCCCCGGTTTGTTAGCCGGGGGATTTTTTTTGTCAGGGTTTTGCCGGGAAGCCAGCCGATTGCGTATTTTAGCGGCATACAAAACCCAAATGAAGGATTTGCCTGTTTACACAAAATCACAGCTTGCTTTGCGCAATGGGCAGGATAAACCTGAGGTTTGGATAGCTTACAAAGGATTGATCTATGATGTTTCCCGCAGCCGTTTATGGATGAAAGGCAAACATTATGAACACTGGGCTGGCCAGGACCTCACCCACGAACTTATTGACGCCCCGCATGATGAGTGGGTATTTCAAAATTTTGATGCGATAGGAGTTTTGAAGTCTTGAGTCCAAAGTCGGAAGTCTCAAGTCATAAATTTTTGACTCCGGACTAAAGACTCAAGGCTTCGGACTTTACAATATTTCAAACTTAGCCAAATTCACAAATTCCTGTACCCTAACAGCGATCTCATCCTGGCTTAGGTTCCTGATCTTTTCGGTGCCGAATTTTTCAACGCAGAATGAGGCTAATGCCGAGCCAAAAATGATCGCGTTTTTCATATTGTTGAAATTAACGGTGTCAACCTTTGCCATATAGCCGATAAACCCGCCGGCAAATGTATCGCCTGCCCCAGTGGGATCAAATACTTCAGCCAATGGCAACGCAGGGGCAGCAAATATTTTATCTTCGTGAAAAAGCAATGCACCGTGTTCGCCTTTTTTTATGATGAGGTATTTGGGGCCCATAGTTAAAATTTTACGGGCAGCCTTTACTAACGAGTATTCGCCTGATAGCTGGCGTGCTTCGGCATCGTTAATAGTGAGCACGTCAACCATTTTTATAGTTTCCAGCAGTTCATCCAAAGCAATGTCCATCCAAAAGTTCATGGTATCCATTACAATTAGTTTCGGGCGGTTGGTTAGCCGGTTTATAACCGTTTGCTGCACCTGCGGCTGTAAATTGCCCAGCATCAGGTATTCGCAATCCTGGTACGAGGGCGGTATAATGGGATCAAAATCGGCCAATACATTCAATTCGGTTATAAGCGTATCGCGGCTGTTCATATCGTTATGATATTTGCCGGCCCAGAAGAACGATTTCTCGCCTGTTTTTACCTGTAAACCTTCGGTATCTATATGGTGATTATTAAAATCCTTAATTTCGCTTTGCGGGAAATCGTCGCCTACAACAGCCACAATTTTCACTTTATCATAAAAATAACTTGCGGCAAGACTTGCATAAGTTGCAGCGCCGCCAACAATTTTGTCTGTTTTACCAAAAGGTGTTTCAATGGCGTCAAACGCCACCGTACCAATAACTACTAAACTCATTCAACAGTATTTTAAAATATTTTGTCGCAAAGATTGTGAAATTAAGCCGGAAATACGTGTATTTATTGGGTCGCTGATCAGAAATTCGCCTGTTTATACCTGGTTCTGAGCTTTTAAACAGCTAATTTATTTTTTTTAAAAGAGTTGTTGCGAAATTAACGCGGAAACCATACTTTTGCACACTCCAAACCGGAAAATATTCCTGAGTAGCTCAGCCGGTTAGAGCATCTGACTGTTAATCAGAGGGTCGCTGGTTCGAGCCCAGCCTCAGGAGCCTGAAAATCAATGATTTAACCCCACCCAGACGAGTGGGGTTTTTTCATTTGCACAAAATTTGCACAAAACTTCGATTTTAAATTCATATGTTCCAATTTGATTCAAATTTTCTGTCTTAAATTTTCATCATTTTTCAGGCGATTAGTCAAAACTTGGCCACTCTCGAAACTAATATTGGAATTTTATTTATTGGATTTGGCGATAAACTTGGCGCAGCTAAAAGCGCTTTCCGATCTGGTAGCCCAATTCGTATTAAATTCGAACCTTTTGGTGGCAACTGAAACTTATGATGATTACGGGTCGTTTCACAGGAGTTCAATTACATTAATGGAGCAAATTTTAGAATGTTGATGGTTTTGCGGTTGGAAAGTTTGGGTTCTTTATTATAATTGCGTGATATATTATTATTAGTTCAATTTCTTGAAAAGAAAGTTGCTCGTTTTGGCTTTGGTAGCAATTGGTTACATAAGTTGTAAAGATAACGCATACACCCCACCCCTGCCTTCGCCGCTCAATAGCTATCTTCCTCAAACATTGGGGTCCAGTTGGACTTACCGAGACTCGATTTATGGAGAAAAGACAGATACTGCAGGGATTTACGGAGTAAAAGTCGACACCATGACATTTACCATGAATGGCATAACATCTGATTTCAATGGTATAATATGTTACAACGCAGTTACATCTTCTAAATTAAATGGTAACGGCATCGCGTACTTTTATAATAAAAATAACGTGTATGGACTACTTGAGTCAGCCCCTCCATATGGATTTACTTTTCTTGAGTTCCTTATTGACACGGCTGCTGTTAGTTACCGATAGAGCAATGTAACTACACTAAATACATTGTTAAACGGCAATCCGATACGAATTGTTAATACAATTATGGAAAAAAATATCAATAAAGTAGTAAATGGCATAACATACCAAAAGGTGATTCATACCTCCTGTAATTTTGAAATCAGTATTAATGGGCCTCGTTCCAAAGTATTGCCTACTACGATTTTTACCTGGCAAAAGGTTTTGGCCTGATAGAAAAAGGTGCTTCCGTTTATGGGCTTTTAAATGAAATTGAAACTATTTTGCATTATAACGTTAAATAGATAATTAAACTTCGAACGACAAAGGACTGTGCTTTACCTGATAAATTATGGTGAAATGGCCAATGCAGATAGCAAAAAATATTTGGCAGGTTCCCAGCTATGTACCCAAAGCATTAGGTGGTAACGATTATTTTTTGCAATGTGAGGGTAAACCCTGCTATACACTTTTTGTCGTTGGAACCGTTATTGGGCATGCCGTCTCTATTGATTTCAATATGCTAAATGCTCAAGGAACCAGCAATCATGAAAACAAACGCGTGATGAGGTCTTTTTTCTTTCCGCTTGCAGCGAAAATTAAAGAGATATTAAAGAAATTGTGCCTTAAACAAATAAATTGCGCAAGGCCAAACTTTCGCGTTCTTTCGAACGGATAAAAAATGTGATCAGCCAGTTAAATACAAGTGAAACGCAAATAATCAGGATAATAAGAATTGAGTTTCCATAATTCTTAAACAGAAGCACCATAGCAATAGATGCAATATTAATACTTGTTAAAATAAGCGTGGTTTGCAAGTGATTAAAACCAAGCTTTAGCATGCGGTGATGGATATGGTTACGATCAGCAATAAAGGGGGAGCCACCGTTTGCTATCCTGATAATAAAAACCCTTGCGGTATCAAATATCGGTCCTATCAAAATTGCAAATGTCAGTGCGGGCACACAATAAATTTCAGGTAGTTTCCCGTTTACTACCCTGCTTGTTTCAATAAACTTTAAAGCCATCACAGCCGAAATTAATCCAATAAGCAACGAGCCGGTATCGCCCATAAATATTTTGGCGGGAGTTATATTAAATCTTAAAAAACCAATTATTGCCCCTGCCATCGCCATTGAAACGGCAGCCAGCTCATATTGACGGATGTATATAAATAAAGCGGCAAAAGTACCATTTGCTACAATGCCGGTCGCAGCGGCTAAACTGTCAATGCCATCAATTAAATTGAATGCGTTAACAACCATTAGGATTATTAAAATTGATAAACCAACACTTAGAAAATAAGAGAGGTCGTATATCCCAAATACGCCATACATGCTTGTAATGCGTATATTTCCTAATAATACCATTATTGCACAAACAATAAATTGTATTAAAAATTTTGTGCTTGAATTTACCCCGGAAAGATCATCTTTTAATCCCATTGCAAATAAAATTATGCAAGCAGTGATCAAATAATTTATTGGCAAGGATTTATCGGTCATGCAGAATAACAGCGAAGTAATGGTAAACCCTACAAAAATTGCTACGCCGCCTAAACGTGGTATCCCGTGGTCATGCTCTTTTCTAAAATGACCAAGGTCATCAAACAAATGACGGAAACGCGCCACATGTAAAATTGAGGGTATTGCAAATGCCGTTATAAAGATGGAAAATACTACTATAAAAACGTAATATATGAAAGTATAATTATGTAAAAAATCCATCATATAGTTTAAGTTGTTAGGAGTTAAAGTACTATCAATATTTATTGAATTGCGCAATTAACTAACATTTGCCAATTATTTAAATTATATGTTATTAACATATCAACATTTCAATATTCAGCGAAAATATTGATATGTTTTCCGTAGCGGCTTGAATATTAATGTGATTATCGGGAAGATAATACCATTGCTACGCATAGCCTTCAAATCGAAGAATAACCCTTTTACGCGGTTGCCAAAGCTTTTGTTGCTTATTCCGCCAATTTCCATACCAATTAGTACTTTTTTTATGTAAAAAGTGTTAATATTGTTCAGGTGCATAAACCTAAGCATTAATTCATAATCGGCAGCGGTGCCGTATTCAAGGCTATAAAAGCCAAGTGTGTAAAATAATTCCCGTTTGCAATAAAAAGTGGGGTGCGGCGGCATCCATCCCCAGTTAAACATACCCTGTGCATATTGACCGGAACGCCATTTGCGAACAATCTTACCCTGGGAGTTCACAAAATCAAGGTCGCCATAAATAATCGGGGTATTTTGCTGTTTAAATGTTTCGGCAACAGTACCTAATATGCTATTGTCCTTGAAGAAATCATCGGCATTCAGCAGTCCTACAACATCCCCCGTCGCCAACCTAATGCCCTTATTCATTGCGTCATAAATGCCATGGTCAGGTTCCGATAAAAAAATATTTATATACTCCTTATATTGATCAATAACTTGGATGGTACTATCGGTCGAGACCCCGTCAATAATTATGTATTCAACATTTTTAAAGGTTTGCCGTATAACCGATTGAATACAGCGTTCAATGGTGTTTCCGGCATTAAAGGCAACGGTAATCAAAGAAATTTTTAAATCCTGCACTTAAGGAAAAATACGCTGTTTATAGTCGCAAAATTATGTAAATTTGACGTCGAAAACTAATTAATTAAACAGTACTGATGTATATATGCGTCAATTAATTTATCCTTACTTAATTTTAACTGTATTTTTTATTTGTACATCATGCTCTAATAAGCAGTACCAGGTGCTTTTTGAAAAAAAAACAACAATTTCCGATAGTTCATTACAAAAAGTCCCTGACACCCTTAATCAATACCGCATAAAATCCCAGGATATTTTAGAGATCAGGAATTTACAGAACAGCAAAAGCGTTGTTGATATGAATCCGTCTGTAAACGCGTCTTCATCGCAGGGAGCTGCCTCAACCCAGGCAGAAACTTTCCAGGTTGAAGAAGATGGAACAGTTGCATTAACAGGTTTGGGGCATGTACCGGTTACTGGCTTAACCAGATATGAAGCTCAAAAGCTGATTGAAAGCCTTTATCATAAAGTCCTGCTTAAAGACCCTATCATTGCGTTGAAAATAGTAAATCTGAAAGTAATCTTGTTGGGTGAGGTAAGAAGTCCGGGGAATTATGTATTAACGAAGGACAAAACCACTTTGGTTGAACTTATTGGTGAAGCAGGGGGCCTTACTGAAAAGGCAAATGAAAAGAATATTAAAATTATACGCGGAACGGAGGAAAGCCCCAAGGTAACGGAAATCGACCTTAATAATATCCAGTCAATAAATAGCCCGAAAGCTATACTTCAAAGCGGTGATATAATTTATGTTGCGCAAAATAAACGGGCTGTGCGCACTGATAATTTGCAAAACTTTTCAACTATATTTCAACCGATATTGCTTTTATTTAATACAGTGTTAATAATCTTCACGCTTATCCATAAGTAAATGGAAGAAACCGATAAGATACCGCATAAGCTGCCAAGCCAGGAGATTGATTATTTTAAGATTGCCAAAATACTCTTGAGCAGGTGGTATTGGATAGCAGGGGCAGTTGCTATTTGCAGCGTTATTGCGAATGTTTATTTGTGGTACACTCCAAAAACATTCGCAACCTCGGGGACGATGAAGTTTGAAGAAAAAAAATCTGAAATACCTGATTTGGTTGGAGTTGGCTTACCAATTGCAAACGACAGAGCGAATACTTCCAGGATACAGACTGAAATGATAGTATTACAGAGCAGCCCGCTTTTGTTAAGCGCTATAAGGCACCTTGACTACCGGATCAGTTTTTATGTTGTAGGGCGTGTACTTAACCGGACAAATGAGTTATATCCCGCAAAACCACTTGATGTTGAACTCGTAAGGTTTGATAGCCTCAATTTCTTTCATGAACTGATCACTTTTAAACCGGTTAGTAAAAGCAATTTTAGTATAAGCTACAAAAGTGCGGGGAAAGATATTCAAAACATCTATAAATATAATGTTCCGTTTACCATTGGCCCTACTTCTTTTAGTATAAAATATCCGGGGGATATACCTAAAACAACGGCTTATTTATTCAGACTTAATTCGGCCGAAGATTTTATTGGACGGGTAAGGGGAGGTTTGCATACTAACGAAACCGCTAAAAACTCAAATATTGTTTCGTTACAGGAAATTGACTCAAATCCCCAGTTTGCCGCCGATGTGCTGAATGCCATAATGAAAGAATACTTAAATTATGATCGTAACCAAAGAACGCTATCTGCTTCACAGATGATCGGGTTTATTGACAATCAATTAGAATTTCTTTCAAATGAAGTTAAAGGATCGGAAAACTCCATTGAACAATATAAGCAAAACAAAAAAATACTGGATGTTTCTTCAGCAACCGAACAGGCTATCGGTAAGGCAAAAGAAATAGAATCACAGCGTTCATTGTTTAAAATTCAATTGATTGCACTTAACCAGCTTAAAGAGGAAATAATAGAGGGAAAAGACAATACGAACCTTAATTTCAATATCGGTGGTGTTGCCGCGGAATTGGGCGATCTTATTACTGGCCTTAATACTTTGCTTGTTGAAAAAAACGCTTTATTAAAAACGTATAATTTTAATTCCCAACCCATACAAGATATAAACCAGCAAATTTTACAAATTAAGAATAATGCTTTAAATAGTATTAATTCATCAATTTCACTCGTTAATAACAAGTTAAAGTTTTTAGATGATCAGCTTATCCCGGTAACCCAGCAAATATCCGAATTGCCTGTTGCCGAACGTGATCTTTTTGGTTTAAAGCGCGATTTTGATATCCATGATAAAGTTTACTCCGTTTTATCAGAAAAAAAATTGGATGCGCAGATCAGCAGTGCAGGGATATTGCCTGGCGCTACAATTATTGACCTGGCCCAGCCTAGTTTTAGCCCGATATCGCCAGATGTGAATGGCATTCATCGTACATCATTGATTTTTGGTTTGGCTATTGGTTTTGGACTAATAGTCCTGATCAGGATATTAAACCCATTTATCTATGATAAAGAAACCATTGAGAGCCTTACAACTATACCTATTATAGGGGTTATACGAAAATTCCCTGAAGAAATTGATGAGTTTAGCTCACAAATATTAGCCATTAGCAAGCCCAAATCTATTTTTGCGGAATCGGTACGTTCTGTGCGCACAAATTTAAGTTTCCTGGCATCAGAGAAAACAAGCAAGATCATTTGTATTACATCTGAAGTTGCGGGGGAGGGAAAATCTTTTGTAACAATAAACCTATCCAGCACTTTATCACTTATCGACAAAAAAGTTATATTAATTGCGGCTGACTTGCGCCGGTCAAAATTGCATAAAACCTTCCAGGTGCCCAATGACATTGGGTTAAGTAACTACCTTGCTCATCAATGTTCATCACACGATATTATTAATCATTCAAGTCAAAAAAACCTTGATTTTATTATCTCAGGCCCTGTGCCCCCCAATCCGTCAGAGCTATTACATACTGCCAGGATGGTTGAATTGATATCGGAGCTTAAATTGAAATATGATATTATTATGGTTGACACCGCCCCTATCGGATTAGTTTCGGATGCCATACCATTGATAAGGATGAGCGATATAAATCTTTTTGTAATACGCTCGGCGAAGTCAAAATTTTACGCTGCCACAGTTCCGCAACGTATAGCCCAGGAATACCACCTGGACAATACGGTCATAGTGCTGAACGCTTACGCAGAAGACCTTTTGCATTCAAGATATTATACTACCAAATTTACGGGTGAAAACTATGGGTCCCGCTATTACTATTATTCGGATTATACCGGTTATGAAGGTTCAGAGTATTATGTAGATGAAAAGAAAAAAAAATGGTGGGACATCAGGCGTTTGTTCAATAGGTAAAGGATAATGTGGTGAGGTAATTTATGGTTTTAATGGCTAAGACAGATACCCGGAAGTGGTATCCGGTTTGTACAAATCCCCGGGCAGAAAAAAAAGCTTGTCAAGCCCTGATAAATAAGGGCCTTGAAACATATCTGCCACTACACAGGCAACTTAAACAATGGAGTGACAGAAAAAGGTGGGTGGAAGAACCCCTCATTAAATCATACTTGTTTGTTCATATTAATGAAAATGAACAAACAGAAGTATTAATGACAAAAGGGGTATCAAGGTTTATATATTTTTCGGGCAGAATTACTTCAATGCCGCAAAAACAAATAGACGAGCTTAAACTGCTTATGGCCAGCCCTTTTGAATTAGAAATAACAGAAGACAACTTACAACCGGGAGAAAAGATAATAATTAAAGCGGGGCCGCTAAAAGGTCTTACAGGCGAGATTATATCAATGCGTTCCCAAAAACAACTTGTGTTGCGGCTCGAAAACCTGGGATACTCAATAATTATACATATAGCAGCCTCACTGATCGACAGGTTTTAGTATTAATATTTTAGCTTTATATATACCAAATGGCATTTTTTATTTTAATTTAATGCGGTTATATTTTAGTTAGGGTATAAATTTAGCGTACTGATAATTAATAAGTTACATAAAAACAATGTGACTTACGAGGCGAAGCTATGAATATAGGGCTATGTGCAGGATTGCAGGAATAATATCAAACAGCTTATCACCGAATGAAATTGGTGTAAGGGTAGGCAAAATGTGTTCAGCATTGAAACACGGCGGGCCTGATGACGAGGGAATATTTACTGATGAAAAAGCGGGCCTTGTATTTGGTCACCGCAGGCTTTCAATTATCGACCTGAGTAACAACGGCCATCAACCAATGGCTGATGTTGGGCAAAAAGTATGGATCACCTTCAACGGCGAAATTTATAACTACAAAGAGTTAAAGGAACAGTTATTAAAAACCGGGGCCAAATTCCACTCAAATACTGATACAGAGGTTATTTTATCAGCTTATTTAAATTGGGGAACTGCTGCTTTCTCAAAATTTCGTGGCATGTTTGCCTTTGCACTATATGATGCCATAAATGCTGTAACTTACCTGGTGCGTGATACTGCTGGTGTAAAACCGCTTTATTATCATATAGAAAATGGGGCTTTGAGCTTTGCATCAGAAATAAAAGCTTTTAAAATAGCAGGGGTTACAAATAGTGCTGATCAAACATGGCCCGTCAGATTTTTAGCCTTTGGGCATATTCCTGAACCGTACACTACGCTAAAAAATGTATACAGTTTGGCAAAAGGAAATTATTTGTCCTGGGACCATCATCATAACACACATACAATCACTTGCTATCATGACAAAATATCCGGACAAAAATTTATTACCGATATTAATATTGCGAGGACAAACTTGTATGATTCATTAAAAACGGCTGTAAACAGGCAACTTATAGCGGATGCGCCCATTGGTGTGTTTTTGAGCGGCGGGGTCGACTCAAGTTTGATATCCTTATTAGCCAATCAGCAAAAAGAACAGCATTTTAAAACAATTTCAATCTATTTTAATGAAAAACCCTATGATGAGCGCTCTTATCAAAACACCATACTAAAACAGTTGGAGGGTGAAAAATTTGCACATTTAGTTCAGCAGAAAGACTTTGAGGAATTTTTTCCGCACATCCTTAGTGACATGGATATGCCCACAACTGACGGGATCAATACCTGGTTTATTAGTAAATATGCTCATGAAGACGGCTTAAAAGCTGTTTTATCTGGTGTAGGAGCGGACGAGCTTTTTGGCGGTTATCCATCTTTCAACAGGATTAAATACCTGCAATATTTGCGAAAAATACCACCATCGCTTTTTAGTCCGGCAAATTATTTTACGGCTGACAGGTTTAGAAAAATATCTTTTTTAATGCACAACCATCCGTTAGCCGATTACCTCTTGTTGCGCGGTTTTTTTGTACCTTCCGAAATTGCTAAAATACTTGATGCAGATATAAAGCAAATAGATGAAATTTTATTTGGCGAGAATTCTGTTCCCGAATTGGGCCCGTATGATGAATTGCATGCCGCCTGGTTTGAAACTAACCTTTACATGCAAAACCAATTATTAAGGGATACCGATGTAATGAGCATGAGCCATGGTTTAGAGGTAAGGGTGCCATTTTTAGATGAGGATTTTCAGCAATTGGCAGAAAGCATCTCACCTGAAATAAGATTTAACAATAGTCAGCCTAAAAAGATATTAATTGATAGCTTTAAACAAATTTTACCTAAATCGATATGGGACAGAGAAAAAATGGGTTTTACATTCCCACTGCAAGAATGGATGAGCAAGCATTCGGAAATCAGCAATGTAGATTTATATAAGGGTAAAGTGGCACAAAACGTTGTCAAAAAGTTTAAAAAAGACCAACTGCATTGGTCGAAAGTTTTTGCACTTTACCAGATACAAATGCATGGCTAAAAAAGTAATATTCTATATCTTACAAACTTTTAGTACCACAGGCGGCATTCAAAAAATGGCACGCACCCTGGCACATTCGTTATACCAGCTTTCGTTACGAAATAAGTGGGATTTTAAGCTTTGGTCGGCCTATGATTCAATTAATGATTTAATGCCGCAGTATTTACCTGTCGAAAATTTCATGGGTTTTGGTAAAAACCGTGTGAATTTTGTTTTAAAAACTATCGGCATGGTCAAAAAGCCAGATGTTATTATATTGAGTCATATTAACCTGGCCATTGTTGGCTTATTGATAAAAACCATAAACCCAAAATGTAAGGTTTGGCTTATTGCTCATGGTATAGAAGTTTGGCGTCCGCTGTCCTTTTTCAAAAATTTGTTCTTAAAACGGTGCGATAAAATTATTTGTGTCAGCAATTTCACAAAACAACAAATGATAAGCCGTCATCAGGCGGACCTATCAAAATGTATCGTATTAAATAACGCGGTTGATCCCTTTATGAAAATGCCTGTAACATTTACAAAACCCGATCATTTGCTAAGACGATACCATTTAACCGAAAAAAATCCAATATTATTTACTTTAACACGCTTAGCATCGACTGAGCAATATAAGGGGCATGACCAGGTAATAAAAGTTATCAGCCGGCTAAAGAATAAATTTCCGGGTATAAAATATATTCTTTCGGGGCAGTACGACCATAAGGAAGAGATCCGTATCCAAAACCTTATAACCGCCAATAAGGTGGATGAGCAGGTAATACTAACAGGTTTTATTGAGGAAAATGAACTTGCCGATCATTTTTTATTGGCAGATCTTTTTGTTTTGCCAAGCAAAAAAGAAGGATTTGGAATTGTATTTATTGAAGCCCTGGCATGTGGGCTGCCGGTAGTTTG
>Ga0207033_1114_pt1 | contig 17204 bp, 14 predicted proteins | sample Alteio_BWMinCont_35_FD_153262 | JGI IMG/M metagenome (GOLD analysis project Ga0207033, IMG submission 153262) | Enriched cells from forest soil in Barre Woods Harvard Forest LTER site, Petersham, Massachusetts, United States -... | ecosystem: Environmental > Terrestrial > Soil > Temperate forest >... | reverse complement strand
TATCCATCCCAATTTTGGCATCACGATCAAGCCAACCAGCGATAACCAAAAAAATCCGTATGACGTAAATGCGGTCAGGCCGAAAGTATTATTTTTCCTGGCTTCGATTACGCCGGCAATTACCTGGGCAAGGCCGCCGTAAAATATACCCATGGCCAATATCATTGAATTGTTTTCAAAAAAACCGGCATTGTGCAAATTTAATAACACCGTGGTCATGCCGAAAGCACAAAGACCCAGTGGCGCAGGATTTGCAATGCCATCCTTTATGGAAGCAATCGTTGTTTGGGACATAAAAATGTAGTTAAGGGATTTAATAGCACAATTTTAATTCATTTTCTTATATTTTGCATATTCAAGCCTAAATTCGCGCCGTAAACCTGCAGCATGTCCATTGAAGTAAAGGATCTTACAAAAGTCTACGGCGAGCAAAAAGCGGTAGATTGTATTTCATTTATGGTCGGAAAAGGTGAAATCGTCGGTTTTCTCGGCCCCAACGGAGCCGGCAAAAGCACCACGATGAAGATCCTTACCGGCTATCTCGGGCAGGATGGCGGGGAAGCCATCGTCTGCGGTATTTCTGTCAGGGAACGACCCCTTGAGACAAAAAAAAAGATCGGTTACCTTCCGGAAGCCAACCCCCTCTACCCCGACATGTATGTCCGGGAATACCTGGATTTTATCGCCGACATTCATCAGGTCACGGATAAGAAAAAGCGCATCGAAACCGTCATTACCCTGGTCGGATTGACCGTCGAAAGCAGGAAGAAGCTGGGACAGCTGTCAAAAGGATATAAGCAGCGGGTAGGCCTGGCAGCCGCTTTGCTGCATGAGCCGGAGGTTCTGATCCTGGACGAGCCGACGAGCGGATTGGACCCGAACCAGATTATCGAGATCCGGGATGTCATCCGGCAGCTGGGCAAGGACAAAACCATTCTTTTCTCCTCCCATATCCTGCAGGAAGTCGAAGCCCTTTGCGACAGGGTGGTGATCATCCATAAAGGCAAATTGGTAGCCGACAGCCAACTTAGCCTGCTTCGGGCGGAAAATGTCGGGATCAATACGGTCCGGGTCTCCTTTCGGGAGACTCCCGAAGCAGCAAGGTTGGAAGAGCTATCGGGGGTGAATGCCGTCACGGGGCTGACGGATGGCCATTGGGAGTTGCAGACAGAAACACCGGACCAGGTTAAAAAACAATTGATGGAACTAGCTTTGCAGAACAATTGGAACATTGTTTATTTGCAAAGCGAAACCCGTAGCCTGGAAGAAGTCTTCCGGCAACTTACAAGTCATTAAAACCACGAATTAATTATGAGCTACATTGCCGACATCCATGCAAGACAAATTTTAGACAGCCGGGGTAATCCTACCGTGGAAGTAGACGTCGTAACAGAGAACAATCATCGGGGCCGCGCCGCCGTCCCCAGCGGGGCCTCCACGGGTATCCATGAAGCCGTCGAATTACGGGACGGCGACAAAAAAATGTTTGGGGGGAAAGGGGTATTAAAGGCAGTCGCCAATGTGAACGATATCATTGCCGACCAGCTGATCGGTTTTCCGGTGAACGAACAGGCTTCCCTGGATGCCCGGCTTATCGACATGGACGGCACGGAAAATAAAAGCAAATTAGGCGCAAATGCACTGTTGGCCGTCAGCATGGCCGCGGCCAAGGCCGCCGCACAGGAAAGCAAGCTGCCTTTATACCGCTACCTGGGTGGCGTCAATGCTACCGTATTGCCGATGCCGCTGATGAATATCCTGAATGGCGGGGTACATGCCGACAACAAGATCGACTACCAGGAATATATGATCGTACCGGTAGGTGCGGAATCGTTCAGCGAGGGGCTGCGCTGGGGTGTCGAGATCTTTCACCAGCTAAAGTCCGTGCTAAAGAAAAAAGGGTACAGTACGAATGTGGGTGACGAAGGCGGTTTTGCCCCGGATATCCAAAGCAATGAGGAGGCGATCGAAACGGTGCTCCAGGCGATCGAAGCGGCCGGCTATAAGGTAGGCAGCGAGATCGGTATTGCCCTCGATGCCGCCAGCAGCGAAATGTTTTCCGCCAGCAAGGATGGGAAATATAAGTTCTATAAGAGCAGCGGCAAAGAGCTGAGCAGCGATGAAATGGTCGCCTATTGGACCAGCTGGGTCAATAAATACCCCATTATCTCCATCGAGGACGGGATGGCCGAAGAAGACTGGGACGGCTGGAAAAAGCTGACGGAAGCTCTCGGTAACAAAGTCCAGCTGGTAGGAGACGATCTGTTTGTTACGAATACGAAGATCCTCCAAAAGGGTATAGACAAGGGGGTTGCCAACAGCATCCTGATCAAGGTAAACCAGATCGGAACCATCACGGAAACGATCAATGCTGTACAATTGGCTCAGACTCATGGTTATACAACGATTATGAGTCATCGCAGCGGGGAAACGGAAGATACCACCATTGCCGATCTGGCCGTAGCGCTGAACTGTGGCCAGATCAAGACAGGCAGCGCCTCCCGTACCGACCGGCTGGCCAAATACAATCAGCTGCTCCGGATCGAGGAAGAGCTGAGCGACTGTGGCATTTATCCCAGGGGAAGAATTAAATTTAAAAAATAAGTTGTAGCTTGGTGGTCGCAGCCTACGCGGCCACCTTCTTCATATGAAGATCTTAACACATATCCCTTCCTTTTTGAAAAACAGGTATCTGCTGACGGCGACGGGTTTTGTCGTCTGGATACTCTTCTTTGATTCCCGTGATTTGATTACGAGCCATTTCCGGGAGAGAAAGGAGTTGTTTCAGCTGGAGGAAAGCAAGAAGTATTACGAGCGGCAGATCGCCGTGACCAAACAGGAGCTGGAACAGCTGAAAACGAATCCGGCGCTCCTTGAGAAGTACGCCCGTGAAAAGTACTGGATGAAAAGGGACAATGAGGACCTTTTCCGGATCCATGAAGACAGCCTTACTATTGATCGTTGATTATCAACCCCTTACAATCTTTTCGCCCCCTTTACAGCTAAATGCGGATGGGTAATGTGCCGGCGCGGACAATTATAATATTACCGCGGCGGACAATAACAGTACCCAAATACCGTTTTTATATCGGACGTTTCACTTTTACTGCTTCGGATTTTATTAGGACATTAAATGGTTTTGCCTATGACACTCTTTACACCGGAGGATCTTTTACGGTATTTGTATAAAGAGTCTTCCCCCGAATTGACGGTAGCGATAGAGGCTGCGCTAAAGGAAGACTGGATGCTTCGCGAGAAGTTACAAGTTTTAGGTTCTTCAGCAGATGGCTTGGATAAGATAATCGTTGCCCCGCGCGTGGAGGTAGTGATGCGGGTGCTGAACTACGCCAGGAAGACCGCTGTGCAGGAACACGAGTCTATTCCGCATACCTGATCTTTATGTACATTTATGGTCATCCGCCCTTCTTCGGATGACTTATTCTCATGACCAGAAAAGAGCGATTTCAGTTCGTGCTGGATTACTTCAGCCATCACCATCCTGATGCTGCTACGGAATTATTATACGACAGCCCCTACCAGCTACTGGTGGCAGTGATCCTGTCGGCACAATGCACCGATAAGCGGGTAAATATGACCACCCCGGCCATTTTTGACCAATATCCGGATGCAGCGGCCCTGGCCCGGGCCACCTTCGATGAGCTATTCCCCCTGATACGCAGCATCTCTTATCCCAATAACAAGACCAAACACCTGATCGGAATGGCTCAAATGCTCATGTCCCGGTTTGGCGGGGAAGTCCCTTTGACGGTAGAGGAATTGATGGAATTACCAGGCGTCGGCCGCAAAACGGCCAATGTCATTACCTCGGTCGTCGACAATCAGCCCAATATGGCCGTCGACACTCATGTATTCCGGGTTGCTGCCCGGATCGGCCTGACGGTAAACGCCAAAACGCCGCTGGCCACGGAAAAGCAACTCCTGCAATTCATTCCCCGCGACCAGGTACATGTGGCGCATCATTGGCTGATCCTTCATGGAAGGTATGTATGTGTGGCGCGAAATCCCAAATGCGAAGAATGCGGCCTGCGACCGGCTTGTAAATATTATCAGAATAATTTAAAGAAGATCCTGGGGAAAATAAAGGGCTAATTCTTGTCACCTCCGTATTCCTCAGGAACGTTTCCTCTTTTTCTTCTTTTTCACCGGCGGCGCTGGCGCCTTTGTTGACGCCCCCTCATCCACCCCCATCGCCTGGTAAATCGTCTCCTGGATACGTCCGCGGATGTTGAGACCGGAAAGCCTGGGGTTGTTCTCGACGGGGTTGACGCGATTAGACAGGAAAATATAAATGAGATCGTATTTGGGATCCACCCAGACGCAGGTGCCAGTGAAGCCTGTATGGCCGAAGGTCTCCGGTGAAGCGGACAAGCAGGGATAGGGTTGTTTGAGCTTTGCGTTGTCCTTTTCCGGTTTGTCGAATCCAAGTGCCCGGCGGCTGATATCGCTATGATAGGCCGTGAAATAATCGATCGTCGATTTCTTCAGATAGGTCTGACCGTTAAACGTGCCGCCATCGAGCAGCATCTGCTCCAAAATGGCGAGGTCATAGGCATCGCTGAACAGGCCCGCATGACCGGCCACGCCGCCAAACATCGCCGATCCGGGATCATGTACATCACCCTGGAGAAGCTGGTGCCGGAAGATCGGCTCCAGGGCTGTCGGTGCTATCCGGCCCAGCGGAAACCGTTCCCGCGGCTTAAAGCCGGAGGACGTCATACCCAGCGGATCGTAATAGGTCTTTTTGACGTATTCGTCGAGGGTCATACCGGTGATCGCCTCCACGATCTGGCCCATGTAGATAAAATCATTGTCGCTGTAGTCATATTTTCTTGGCCCCAGCCGGCTTTGCACGACGCGCAGGTTCATCGTGTCCTTCCAGTCGTTCCGCAGATAGAGGTTTTCCGCCACGCGGACACCGTGAAGGCTATCGGGTTGCCGGGTAAAGATACCGGGTATCGGGTTCTGTTCCTTGCTGCTGTCGACCACTTCCTTATAGAATACGACATCGGGAATAAGCCCGGCCTGGTGAAGCAGGATATCCCAAATGCGCAGTGAATCCTTATCACTGCCCCGCACCCAGGGCAGGTAATCCCCCAGCGTTTTTTGAAGATCCAGCCGGCCTTCGTCATACAGTTTCATGACGGCCATGGTGGTAGCGCAGATCTTTGTACAGGAGGCCATATCATACAAGGTCTCGGTGTACACAGGCTCCTTGCGATCGTATGTCATATAGCCGAATGCTTTTTCATAGGCTATTTTGCCGTTCCGCGCCACCAGCACCACGCAGCCAGGGGCCGCCTGTTTGGCGATAGCCTCTTCGCAGATGGCATCGATCTTTTGCAGCCGCGCCGCATCCATCCCCAGTTCTGACGGGCCGACAAGCGGCAATGCCCGGTATGGCCCGACAATGCCTGCGCCAGCCTTATATTCTTCGCATACCGAGACGGGAAGATGGCCACGGGGAGTGAACTTGCCGTTTAGCAGATCAGCCGCCACCTCCTGTGTAGTCGAATCGTCTTCATAGCAGGCAACCAATACTTTGGCGTCGCAGCTGTTCCGGATCGCATAGGGGTTGCCAAATACCAGGGTAACGCTCCTCTCCTTTTGCTGCAGCTTATGCAGCAGCCAGGCTGCGGGATCGCTGATCAAAAAGTTTCGGGCGGGATAGCGGGCATAGTTATGAAGCCCGATCACCAGGGCATCGTAGCGGTTACTTAGCAATTCGAACGCCGCTGCAGCTTTGGAGCTGTCAAGGTCATAGTCGAACAGATAGACATCGGCGGTATAATCATCCCGCATCCGGCGGCTGAAGGTATTTTCACCTGTCAATCCCATGCCGATATAGGCAATCCTTTTTTTCTTCGCCGGATGAAGGCCTGACGACGTCTGCGCTCCGCCGGCACGTAACGGGAAGAGGGCCGAATCTTCGTTACGCAGCAGGGTCAGCGCATTTTCCGCTACCTCCCGGTGCATTTCTCCGATGCCGTTGTTGAGATCCGCTGTAAGATGGTCGATGCTGACGGGCTGCCATTGGGCCAGCCCATACGTATACTTGGCATATAATACCTTTTTTACCCGGGCGTCGATATCCTTCCAATGAAGCTTTTTTTCCCGTAGCGCGGCATTGATCTTGTCCAGGCTAAGCGTCACATCACCGGGAAGGCAAAGCATATCGTTGCCTGCCACCAGTGACTGGACAGCAGCATCGCCGTCGGGGTAAAATTTCGTCACTCCTTTCATCTCCAGCGCATCGGTGAAGCTGATCCCCGTATAGTGCAGCTGCTTGCGCAACAACTTTGTGACATTGTTATACGAGAGGGAGGTGGCCTGGTTTGGCGTATTATCGATGGCGGGAATGTAGAGGTGTGCGATCATTACGCTGGCTACGCCGGCCTTGAACAACTGGCGGAAGGGGTAGAGCTCCAGGGAGTCCAGCTGCCGGCGATTTTTGTTTATGACCGGCAGATCGAGATGCGAATCGACGGCAACATCACCGTGACCGGGGAAATGTTTGGCGCAGGCCATGATTCCTTCTTCCTGCAATCCTTTCATATATTGTATCCCGAACTCCGCCACCTTGATCTTATCTTCTCCAAATGAGCGGTCATTGATGACAGGGTTGTCGGGGTTGTTATTGATATCGACCACGGGGGCGTAGTTGACCTGGATCCCGATCCTCCTGCATTGTTTGCCAACCAGGCGGCCATACCGGTAGATGAGCCCCGTATCGGACGTGGCGCCAAGCATCATCTGGCGCGGCAGCCCCCGGACGCTGTCCATCCGCATTCCCAGGCCATTCTCAGCGTCGATGCAAAAGAGGAGGGGTGTTTTTGCGATAGCTTGTAAATGATTGATATGATTGGCCTGCGCGACGGGTTCTCCCTGAAAAGTACAGATGCCCCCGATATTGTATTTCCCAACAACGCCTTCGACAGCCGAATCATAAAATACCGCCCGGTGAGTAGTGGGGTCGATCGCTGAAAGCCGGATGACCATCAGCTGGGCTATCTTTTCATCGGGAGACAGGGTCCGGAAGACGCTATCCACCCAGGCGTCGGCGGAAAGTGTCGTTGAGTGCTGAGCGTAACTGCCGGTCATACCAACCACGAGCAGCAGCAACAGGGCGAGTTTTCTCATATTCGACGTAAATTGCACACAAAATAAGCCAGAATTGCCAGACATCATCCATTTATTGCCCGATAACATCGCCAACCAGATAGCGGCCGGCGAAGTGATCCAGCGGCCAGCCAGCGCTGTGAAAGAGCTGCTGGAGAATGCCGTAGATTCAGGAGCTGCCGATATCCGGCTGTTCGTTCAGGATGCCGGCAAATCGTTGATACAGGTTGTTGATAACGGCAAAGGTATGTCCGAGACGGATGCCCGCATGGCCTTCGAGCGGCATGCCACCTCCAAAATACAAAACATCGACGATCTTTTTCACATCCGCACAATGGGGTTTCGCGGCGAAGCCCTGGCCTCCGTCGCCGCCGTGGCACAGGTCGAGCTAAGGACGAGGCGGCCCGAAGACGAAGCGGGTACGTCCATTGAAATCGAAAACAGCCGGGTTATCCGGCAGGAGCCGGCGGCTGTACCTGTCGGCACAAGTGTAGCCATGAAGAACCTCTTCTTCAATGTTCCCGCCCGCCGCAATTTCCTGAAGAGCAATCCGGCCGAGATGCGGCATATTGTCGAAGAGTTCATCCGGGTGACGTTAGCCTTCCCATCGATCTTTTTTTCACTGACCAGCAACGGGCAGGAGATGATGCATCTTGAAAAAGGCAGCCTGAAGCAACGCATCGTACAGATACTGGGAAGCTCGCATGCGTCGAAACTGGTATCGGTACAGGAAAATACAGACTACCTGAACATCTATGGTTTTGTCGGCAAACCGGAGACGGCCAAAAAGACGCGGGGTGACCAGTACCTGTTTGTCAATAACCGGTTTATCCGGAGCGCGTACCTGAATCATGCCGTGATGAGCGCCTACAAGGAGATGATCCCGGGAGAAACTTTTCCTCTTTATGTGCTTTTCATCGACCTCGATCCGGCCCAGGTCGACGTCAATGTGCATCCTACCAAGCAGGAGATAAAATTCGAAGACGAAAAGATCGTGTATGCTTTTGTTCAGGCAGCGGTAAAGCATGCCCTGGCGCAATTCAGCATTACCCCCACGCTGGACTTCGATCTGGATCCGTCTATCCAGCGGCTGGACGCCATCAGCAAGCCGGTCTCCGAGGAAAAAAAGGCGGCCGTGACCTCTTCTTCTTTATACCAGACGTTTACGCAGAAAAATCAGGCGCATTTTATCGAACCCGAAAATAAAAGTGATTTACGGCATTGGAAAGATTTTTATGAAGCGCCGGCAGGAGAGCGTTCACCCGAACCGCCGGGAGGAACGCATTCACCGGAAATGCCGGCGGAGTCCCGCCCACCGGTAAGGATACAGCCCACCGAAAATGCGCCCTTGCAGCAATTGCTGAACACCTATATCACCACCCCGACCAATCGCAGCTTTATTCTCGTTCACCAGCAGGCGGCCCACGAACGGATCCTGTATGAACGCTTTGCAGCAGCGGCCGCGGGCAGGCCGATCCCCAGTCAGAAAAGTCTCTTTCCGGCGACATTGACCTTGTCGCCACCGGATGCGATACTGTTAAAAGATCTGTTGCCCGATCTGCAGCCGCTTGGTTATCAGATCGAACCCTTTGGCAAGGATAGTTTTATCATTCAGGGCGCCCCGTCCGATAACGGACAGGGGGACGAAAAATCCGCCCTGGAGAGCCTGCTGGAGCAATACAAGCATTTCACCAGCGAGATCCGCTTCTCCAGGCGGGAGAAGCTCATCCGGACCATGGCAAGGCAGCAGGCCGTCAAGGCAGGCACGGTGCTGGATGAAAAGGAAATGCGGAGGCTGGTGGATGACCTATTCGCCTGTACGCAGCACAATATCACTCCCGGGGGCGATCCCACCTTTATCGAATTCAAAAAAGATTACGTAGAAAAGCTATTTGGCCGGTAGCGGCGGCTTCTTTTTGCGGTCATCCCATAGAATATAACGCAGGTAAAGCTGCAGGCTGCTATTGCGCGACTGCGTGATCTGCCCCGGCGAGATCTCTACATGGATGAACTTGCTCAACGCCTGATTATACCGGATGCCGAAGATAAAATGCTGCCAGGTATAGTTGGCATCCGCCAGGAACCGGAATTCATGGGTCTTTATCTCCTTATAGACCGAATCGCCTTTGAAGCTCTTCGTTTCCGTCGAGAGACTATCAGTGCTGCCATTGTTATAATCGCTGTTGAAAACCCCAACGCCATTGGTCAGCCGGGAATACTGCAGGCCGGTCCCGAGGTCCAGGTGATCAAAGACCGTATAATGCACGCTTAACGGGAGGTTGAAATAAAACAGCTTATTGATGGCTACCGATTGTTGAAGGGTGATGGTTGTACCGCCGGTTGTCGTCCCGATTGAATCAACCGGCGTCGACACGGCCACCAGGTTCTTTTTGGTGTATTGCGGCGTATTGATCTGGGCCTCGAGCTGGACATACAGCCTGGGATTAAAATAATACCGGACCATCGGCACCGGAATATAATCGCTGAGCGTGCCGGTGATACCGCTTGAATTAAACGACGATGTCTGCTGGCCGCCCACCGTAAAGAACTGGTTTAGCCCGATGCCCACCATCCAGCCGTCGTTCCTTTCCTTTTTTTCTTTTTCTTTTGGGGGCGTCGCGGGTTTTTTGTGTGTGCTGTCCTTTGAAACGGGCTTTCGGGCCGGAATCGACAGACTATCGTTCTTTTTTGGCGAAGCGGGCGGCGCCGGGTTGGCTTTCGACGCGTTAACGTTCGGAGTGGCGTGTGGGGAGTTCACAAAATGCGAACTTTCGTCCCTCGGAGTCGTGCCCCCGGAAGTCGTGCCCCCGGAAGTCGCGTCCTTCGGAGTCGCGCCCTGGAGAGTCGCGCGCTGCGAACCATTTCCCTCCGGATCGTTGCCCTCCGGTGAAGGGGCCCGCGGGGAACCGCTCTGACGGGCAGGCCTACCTGCCAGGCTAACACCCCTCGTCGGATGATGGAGCCTTGATTTGCTATACCGGCCGGTAGCGGGTGCAGGCGGCTCGGCATAGGTCGCGCTCCCCGCAGCAGGCGCAGGCTTTGTCCCGGCGGACGGTGCAATGACGCCCGGCGCAATGGCTGACGGCGCAGTGACGGGCAGCGCAGTGAGAGGCGGCGCGGGGGTAGGTGGCGCGATGGCGGGCGACACGATGGCAGGCGGCGCGATATTCCCCGCGGGCGAAGGCCCCCCCGCCGTGGTCCCGCCTTGCTGTACAGCCCGGAAGGAGCCCGATTCAGTCCTGACGGCGGAAAACCAACGCCTGCCGGGGCAATTGCAAACCCCGATCAGCAACAGCAGCAACAGGATTAAGAGGAGCCAGCGCCTCCTGTCCCTTCGCCAGCCCGTGGGCATCCCCTTGTTGAGAAGAGCCTCCATCGCCATCCAGGGTTCGCCACTGTCCGGGAGAGACACCTGAGATAGCTTTTCCGCCCACGGGTTATTATGTTGGCGCTTTTCTATCATGAATTGGGTTCCATAAGGTGAATGATTAGTCTCAGCTGTCGCCTGGCATCGCTCAGGTGCCATCTGCTGGTTCCTTCACTGATCCCGAGCATGGAGGCTATCTCCCGATGAGAGAAGCCGTCCACGCTGTAAAGATTGAATACCAGACGGGTGGTGACCGGCAGCTGCAAGATCAAACCGAGCAGCTCGTCACCGCTTAGCTTTGAAATCGCTTCGTTTTCGATACCCGGCTCCTCCCCGGTCATGGTCAGTATCTCCCGGTTTCGGATCAGCCTCTGTTTACGCAGGGAATCGAGAGCCGTATTGATGACGATCTTTCGCATCCAGGTATATAACGCCGCCTTTGCGGCATCGTAGCGCGTCAATTGTTTAAAGACCTTCAGCCACGCATCGTTCAATACCTCCACCGCATCGCTGTGCACCCGCACATAGCGCAGACAGAGAGCCATCATCGCAGGGTAATAGCGCTTATACAGCTCTTCCTGCGCTTTGCGGTCGTTCTTCAGACAACCCCGGATCAATATCTGTATGTCATCTCCTGAAGGATCCAATGGCTCGTCACCTCGTTTTTCCCGGCCAGATAAATCTACAGCTTTTGAATTTTGCTCTTTAATATCGTATCGCCATATTGCAGCTGTATATAATAGACCCCAATGGGCAGGTTAGCTATCGGCAGGGTAACCTGGTTGACGCCGGGGTAGCCTGTCCAGGTCGTAGATAGCACCTGACTACCCATACTATTGTAAACCCGGATAGCAATCGTGGCCGCTTTATCCAGGCTGACAGCCAGATTCACCTGCGTTGTCGCCGGATTGGGATAAGAGGTAATAAAGCCGTGCTGTGCCGGCGGAACGCTGTCGATACGGATATTCTGGCCGGCATAGACATTGCAGCCGGAGATCCGCCGGGCCGCAACGCTCACCCAATAGTATCCCGTGTCTTTAAAGGTATACGTAAAGCTACGGCCATAGAACGGCCCGATGTTGGCCGAATCGGTGTTATTTATTATAGTCCATATCACCGAATCATATTTCTGGCTGTTCACCACCTGAAAAGTATATTCATTCGCGCGATGCGGGTTGGGCAAGGCCGTAAAAGCGATCGTACAGGTATCCGGTGGCGGTGGCGGGGGAGGGACCGAATCCGAGACGTCGACCACCACACAGGATTGAACCTGGCAGCCATCACTGGTACTCAGCATGGCGCAGACGGTATAATAGCCGAACGCCAGCGTTTTCCTGAGCGTATCCCCATGTCCCGCGAGGGTGTCGTTGATCGTCCAGGTGATCGTGTCGAGCGTACCCGGGGCTGTAACAGGATTGGCTACAAAACTATATATCCGATGGACCGAATCGCTGCTGACGGTAATAGAAAGACTACAGGTAGGGCCTGGATTGGCCTGGATAGTGATATACTGCCATGAACTATCCCGGCAATGGTGTACCGAGTCAATAACGACCTGGGTAACGAGGAAGTTACCGGCATAACTATAGACATGGTTGATTAAACTGCTATCCGTGGACCTTTGCGCACTGTCCCCGAAATTCCAGCGATGGATGACGCCGGGCAGAGAATCCGCGGCCTGGAAATAAACCTGATAGCCGGCGGGAATCGCCGTGAAGGCCCCATTGCAACTGGAAGAATCCTGCGCCCGGACAGTCGCCTCGCCGAATAAAAGAAGGGAAAAAAACAGTAAGTAGACTTTTTTCATAAAATGATATTATGATTAACTAATGCGTGTTTTAAGGACGGTATAAAGCATGTACGCCCGCATGTCGGAAAACGTTGGGATAAAGGCAGGATTTTTTTTTGGCGGGCCAGCCAGCACCGGGGCCGCATACCCGTCAATACGTGTCCCGGATACGATGGATCAGTTTTTCTATTTGCCGGCGGACGGTCGTCCCGCTGCCGGTGTAGTTGTTTATCAGGACGGAGAAGATCAATAAGTGGCCGTTTTGGGTGATAAGATACCCGCTGAGGGCAACCACACCGGAGAGACTGCCGGTCTTGGCATAGATAAAGGCGCTGTCCTTGCGATAATAGGAGCCCAGGGTACCGGTGCCGCCGGTCGGAAGGATCCGTTCCATCCGGGACAGCCCGAATTCCCGCTGCATTTTGTTCAGGATCCAGACAAAATCCTGCGGTGTGAACAGGTCATACCGGCTAAGCCCGGAGCCGTCAACCCAATTGGGTTTCTGCGGAAGGGAGTCGAGATCTCCCTGTAACAGATAGTCGATTGTACGGGCATCGTTCATGCTGCCCAGCGCTTCGTTGCCTACCATCAGCAGGGTCTGCTCGGCAAAAAAGTTATCGCTGTTATACATCATGGGACGGAACAGGGAGTCCACCGGCCGGGAATGGAGTATATTCCAGCCGCTCTGGGTCAGCAATCCCAGGTGTTTGACACCGCCCTGCCTGCCGGCCGTATCCTTCAGCAGCAGGACTGCCGAAGCCAATCCATCGGTAATAAAAGGTGTATACTGCTCCTTATGTTCTTCCCTGCCTTCCGTGACTTCAAAAATATTCCGGTCACGGTACCGGTGTACAAAAAAATTCTTTTTGGCCGTGTCGGTGTTGAACTTCACATCCCAATCCACTTCCGGAATGGAATAGATCGAAGGGGAGGCGCCGAAGGGATCTTTGCTATTGCCCTTTGGCCGGTCCTGCACCCAGCAGATCATATTTCCATAAACCGGGAAGGAACTGCGTTCTGCAGCATAGTCGTCATTATAATCATCCCATGCCCAGCCCCTGCCAAGGGCCTCGTCGTGCCAGTTATCATCTGCCAGCCAGATATTTCCCCTGGTCTTTCTCATGAGATCGATGACTGGCTGGAAAGGATAAGAAGGGTGCAGAAATGTCGGATCACCGGAAGGGATCACGAAGAGGGCCGTATCGGTGATCTTATAACGCATACCTACCAATGAGTCGCCCAGATGGCTCAGCCCGGCGTATAAAGAAAAAAGTTTTGTATTGCTGGCTGGGATGAAATATTTATCCCCCTGGTAATTGTACAGGTAGGCAGCCCTGGCCGGATCGTAGAGACTGATGCCTACCTGCGCTGAGATCAGCCCGGGCTGCTGTAACAGGCTATCCTGAACGAAAGGCTGAAGGGAGCCCTTTGACGGCGGGGCAGACCCGGACTCCGTGGATCGGGCAGACCGGGTCGGCGAACAAGCCAGCCAGGAAAATACCACAAGGGATATTACATAGACGGTATATCGTTTGATCATCTTGGAATAGGATTCTTACCCGCAAGATAGTAAATTGAGCACCCAAAACAATTCATTAAATCAACTCATATGTCATCCTTGCGATCCTTGCTGTGCGCCTCTGCCGCCTTCCTGCTCTTTGGTTTTCTCCCGCCGGGAAAGAAGCGAAAATTTATCGACCCGGCCAATATGGATCTCTCCGTCAAACCCGGGGACAATTTCTATCTCTATGCCAATGGCGCCTGGGTAAAAGCAAACCCGGTCCCACCTTCGAAGACCCGCTGGGGCAGTTTCGACGAACTCCGGGAAGAGAGCCTGGTCCGGCTGCGTTCCTTGCTGGATGCAGCAGCCGTCAACACGACAAAAGACCCCAAGCAACAAAAGATCGGTGATTTCTATCTCAGCGGGATGGATAGCGCCGGGCTCGAAAGGTTGGGTTACCAACCGATACAGGCAGACCTCGACCGGATCGCCGCGCTCACCAGCACGCAGGACCTTTTGACCGAGATCGCTTTCGAACGCAGTCACGGGATTGCGGCGCCCCTCGTCGGTCTGAACATCGGACCGGACCGCAAAAACGTCACCCAATATATTCCCCAGGTGGGACAGGGCGGCATCAGCCTGCCGGACCGCGATTATTATCTGAAGAACGATGCCCGCAGTACAGAGATCCGGAAAGCCTATGCCGTCCATCTGAAAAATATATTCCGCCTGATCGGCAGGACGGATGCGGCAGCGGCGGCAGGCACCGATGCGGTCCTTCGTATCGAGAATGCCCTTGCCAGCGCTCAAATGAGCCGCGTGGAAATGAGAGACCCCTACAAGACCTATAATAAGTTCGCCTGGAAAGATCTGTCCGCCACCACCCCCGCTATCGACTGGAAGGCCTGGGCCGCGCAAATGCAGGTGACCGGCGCCGATAGCCTGGTCGTTAGTAACCCTTCTTTTCTCCGGTCGATGAATTTATTGCTGACAGCCGTCTCCCTGGATGACTGGAAGGCCTACCTGCAGTGGAATGTAGCCAGGAGTGCGGCGCCCTTCCTGAGCAATGCCTTCGTGGAGGAGAGTTTTTCTTTCAACCAGGTGTTATCGGGGCAAAAAGAACAGACACCGCGCTGGCAAAGGGTCAGCGGCCTGATCGACGGTCAGCTCGGCGACCTGCTGGGCCAATTATATGTGGAAAAATATTTCAGCGCCGCGGCCCGTCAAAGGATGCAGGAACTGGTGGATAACCTGCAGGAGACTTTTGCGGCGCGTATCCGGCGGGTGGACTGGATGAGTGAAGAGACCAAACAAAAAGCGCTGGACAAGTTACAGGCCTTCGTGAAAAAGATAGGCTATACCGACAAATGGAAGGATTACAGCAGCGTTACGATCCGTAAAGACGATTTCCTCGGCAATATCAGAAGTTGCGGCGTGTGGGCCTACCAGGATAATGTCGGCCGCCTGGGCAAACCTGTCGACCGGACCCGGTGGGGTATGACGCCTCCTACGATCAACGCTTCGTATAATCCATCCAACAATGACATCACCTTCCCCGCGGGTATCCTTCAGTTCCCATTCTTCGATTTCGCGGCGGACGATGCGGTCAATTACGGCGGTATCGGGGCGGTGATCGGCCACGAAATGACCCACGGCTTTGATGACGAAGGGCGCCAATACGCCGGCGACGGCAACCTGAAAGACTGGTGGTCCAAGGCCGATGCGGATAAATTCAAAACGAAGGCCGATGAAGTGGTGGCGCAATACAATTCCTTTACGGTGCTGGACACCCTGCATGTCAATGGCAGGCTCACGCTCGGTGAGAACCTTGCCGATCTGGGCGGCCTGTCCATCGCCTATGAGGCCTTTACAAAGACAAAAGAATTCAAGGAGGACAAAAAGATCGACGGGTTCACGCCGCAGCAGCGATTCTTTCTCAGTTGGGCGCAGGTCTGGCGGAGCAATACACTGCCCCGGACGGCGGCGCAACTGATCCTGACCGATCCGCACTCGCCGGGCGAGTACCGGACCAATGGCCCGATCACCAATATCGATGCCTGGTATGAAGCCTTCGATGTTAAGCCGGGCGATAAATTATATAAACCCGCAGACCAGCGGACGAAGATCTGGTAAAAATTTTATCCACGCTCCTGGGCCCGCAGCCACCTTTCGGGGATCTCGTTGCTGCTGGCCAGCAGGTAGTCCTGGTAAGAACAGGCGATGTATTTGCTATCCGGTAATTGCATCCACCAGCGCTGCGTTTTTTTGCTTTGGAGGAAGGTGGTCTCCACCTCTGCAAAGGCAGTGCGATATTCAATAAAGAACTCCCGTTGCGACAGGGCTGCCTCCCGGCGGCCCTTGCTTTTCCCATCGATCAGGTACCATAACATGTGGCTGATCTGGCGGGCAGTCAGCTGTCCCGAATCCCTGCCAGGCATATACCCATAGATACCTACGGTATTGATATTATGACTAAGCCCGGCATAGCGCATCAGGATACAGGCTTCTTCGCCATTGAAGCCATTGGGCGAAAGCTGGTTGGCGGGAGCGAAGGCATGGGCGATAGCGGAAATGTCAAAGCTGAATAAATGGGAGTTGCGGATCACCGGCTCCATTTCTTCTATCTTATCCTTTACACTTCCCAGCCGGAAGCAATCGAAACGCAGCTTGTCCATCGTTTCCAGCATATGTGGATGGACGTAATAGCTTTGGAAACCGATGTGATTGTAGTGATGGATATAATTGGGCTCACCGGTCAGCATTTCCATAAGGAAGTTATCGCTCCGGTGTAAGGAATGAATATCGAGATCGATCAGCGCATCCACGCAGGTAGCTTCGATGATATGCTTTTTGTCGGCATATGTATAGTACTGTGAAAGGGTGAGGTCATGAGATCCTCCCAGGATGACAGCGGTCTTGCCGATAGCGGTCAGCTCCCGGAGAACGGTCTTCAGCGCCGCATAGGTGTCCGCCAGCGTAGCGCCGGCGCGGATATTTCCGGCATCAGCCAGTTTTATATCGGAATGCCAGCCAAACAGCTGATAGAACTGCTCGCGGATGGCGTCGGGGGCGCCGGCATCCCGCCGGTCGCGGCCGATACCCCTTTCTTCTTCGCAGCCGACGAGGACCAGGTCCGCTTCATACAGGTCGGGGAAGGTCTCGTCGTAAGCGTCGATCAGCTTGCCGATCTGCCCGTCCCTATACCCCTGGTCCTGCGATAATTCAGCCATGTTAATGGGATCCAGGAAATCACTGATATGCAGGTTGGGCGACATGAAATAAGCGTTTAAGGACAAACTTAGCACAAAATCACCACCGTATAAAATCACCTATCTTTGCGGCATGGAGCAATTGTTACAACAAATTGAACAATACAGGCAGGAAATCGCTTCCATTGTGCCCGACGGGGC
>Ga0207033_1038_pt1 | contig 17212 bp, 12 predicted proteins | sample Alteio_BWMinCont_35_FD_153262 | JGI IMG/M metagenome (GOLD analysis project Ga0207033, IMG submission 153262) | Enriched cells from forest soil in Barre Woods Harvard Forest LTER site, Petersham, Massachusetts, United States -... | ecosystem: Environmental > Terrestrial > Soil > Temperate forest >... | reverse complement strand
TTTAGCTGGTTTGGTTGTTTGTGCTTTATTCCAATCATCAACTGTATAAGTTTTTCCACCGAAGACAACACCTGTAAAGTTTCCTTTGTTATCTATGGTAATGCGAACACTTACAGATGATAATGCAAGATCCCCGGCCGACCGGCTGCAAGAAACTCAAAGGACGCGATGCCTGGCGCATCCGCATCGGCGATTACCGGGTTATCTACGAGATCAATGATGGCAGGCTCATCGTAACCGTGATTGCCATCGGGCATAGAAGAGACATCTATGAGTAAAGTTAGACTTCTTCTGAAGTCTTATAAGCCGGTCCTCTATACTGCCTTAACCCACATAAGATAACCTTCGTGGTCGTAGGCCTTAACAAAGAATGAAGAAACGCCAGCAGTAAATTTCTCCAGCAGACTTAAACTAATCTCCTTGTGTTTCAAGAATTCATTTTGTAGAGCAATATCCAAAGAGCTTAAGGTACAAAGAAAAGTATGAGCCTCACTTGTCTTCAATGCTTTAAGTATTATTGAAGTATCATTCTGATGGGAATTGAAGAAGTAAAATATTTGACCACCGCTCAAATAAACATAATCCAATGGAGAAGCGGCCGTTATCGGATCTGTTGTCAATGAAAGCGGGTCTTCAAAAAGGCAGGAATTAACTTCATCTGAAGTTAAATATTGTTGAATTATTTCAATTACAAATGGCCTTGCATCATTTTGTATAGGAGTTGAACCCGGTCTTTCCTCTAACAACTTTTCATCAACGGGATATATTCCTCCACTTTCAAAATCATACAGGTTACTGTCAGATGCCTTTGCAGGAACAAACGCATATATTGCACCATTAGCAAGGGGCAATTCATTGATGCAATCGGAAAGAATACCGCCTCTTGAAAGCTCTTGTTTTACATAATTCAACGCAGCAGTTCCTGTGACATTTTTTTGCTGTATCATATTTTTATCTATCCTTTTTTTGTTGTGGAGTCCCATCAGGGTACAATCTATGCCAGTCTACTTCTTTGTCTTTGTAATCCCAATGCGGTCCATAGGGCGCGCCGTGATCCAGATTCGGGCTTAAGACCTCTTTCGTACCAGGGTTTTGGTAGCTGCCTTTTTTATCTCCAGGTACGCTGCCGTCGCGTCCTTTCCATTGATAGCCCGGTGGTGGCGTTGTTGGGTCCCAACCAGGAAATGGATAAACAGATTCGCCACGTGGATAGGAACTGTTTATTAAGTTCGGTGGAATATATGGTGTGGGAACCCCGATAGAAATATCTCCACTGGGCGTCTGGGTGGGTCCAGTTAATGGCCCTTTTGGCCAAGCCCATTTCCCTAATCCATAAATAACCGCGCCGCCCACCACAACAGGAATGCTCGATGCTCCCGTAATTGTAATTTCCCCTGCCTCCCCTAACGTTCCCAACGCCAACACAAAGGCACCTGAAGAAGATGAAGAAGAACCATCATCGCTCCCAATTTGCGTAAACCCAACCGTTGTTTCCGTTGGATTACTCTCGATAGGGCTAGTGGCACTTCCCGGGGCCGGTCCGAAATCGGCTGCAATATCAGGTTTTGAAGCCTGACCTTTCTTTGAAGCAGTAACATAAGCAGCATCAAGCTCTTGAGGATGGGAACTGTCAGAAATCAACCCTAGTGGGTCATTTAATAAAATGGGATTGTTATTGGCAAATGAGTAAGGGCTGTAAGATTCATTAATATCAGCTAATTGATCAATTTGCCAAAATCTTCCCAGCTGTGGATCGTACCCTCTATAATCCGTCTCATATAGCTCCAAGCCGCTCCCGTCACTAAATTCCTTGTTTTGCAATTCCGTGCCATCATTGTATCTGTATTTATTCTCAGCGTAGTTGCCTTTGAGTGCTTTATCACTGATTCCGGCCATCGTCAGCCCAAACGGATAATAATGATCCTCCTCCAGCATCGGACCGCTATAGTCCGCTATACTCAGATTATCAAAGAACACCGACCAGTTCTGCGTCTCATTGCTCACCCAAATATACAAATATCCGCTGTGTTGCAGCTTGATATTCGTCGCCAGCGTGTTGAGCACATTGGGGTTGCCGACAGGGATCGCCCCGCTCTGCCCGTTGCCGCTTACATAGTTGAACTGGTTGTCCAGCAGCATCCAGTTCAGGTAGGCCTTGGGTTTACCCGTCGTCGGGGTGCTGTCAATATTGGGCAGGAAGCTGTTGAGCGCCGTATACACGGGGCTCCCGTTACCGCCCAGCGCTGCCAGGGCCGCGTGTTCGCTGCCGCCGCCAAGCGCTACCAACCCGCCGGCAATGGTATTGAGAACGCTCGGCAGAGAGCTTGTTGTACTTCCCGCCGATCCGCCACCGACATAGTAGGCATTTACCCCTATGGCAATCGAATCCCCGCTCATCACTTTCAGCAGCAGGGCCGGCCCCTGCGTATGGCCCCCCACGCTGCCGCTGACCATCGCCACCGAATCGTTCGTCCCGCCATTGGTTCCTCCCGGATAGCCGCCCGGGACGGCACTGGTCGCAAAGCTCGTCGAATCGATGTTATAGAACAACGCGTTTTCCATCGCCCGGTTGGCGGGTTCCATTGTCGCGATATACTGCGCCGTATCCTTTTGCGTCGTCAGGATCACGCGCGTATTGCCCAGGTGGTCTTTCAGAAAATAATCGTAAAAATAGCCGGTAAGGCTGTCTCCCCCCACCAGGTATTTCTTCTGCCACCGGGCCCGGCCTTAGCTTCTTTTTCAATGACTTAAATATTGGTTGCAGAGAAAAACTCAGCCATACCGGCAGCCAAACTTTGAATTGCTGTTTAAGCGACGAAAATATGCCCAAGTTAAAAATATCAAATCGAGACTTTTCAGGCTTAATCTTACAGATGACGAAATGATGGAATTGTTTCAAAAAACCTCATTTCCATCAACTTAAGACTTGGTTGTACAGAAAGGCGTAAAGGAAGGCCAGGGCTACCCGGCAGAGACAGCCTTGTCAAACGAAGCGATTTTTCCTGGCATAATTATACTATTGATTTTTTCTCACAACTAATTTTCCGTCATAATCACACTCTAAGGAAGCACCAACGCCATCCAACTGGCGCAGTAAAACTGATTCCCAGCAAGCTCATCCTTTTATTTCACCATATCGAACGATGCGATTTTCTCTGCCCTGGGGCTTGTAAGTATTTCATCAAATTTGATGCTATCACCATAAAAATCCTCTAAAGCTACCCCATATAAGTATAGCTATAAAACAGAGAGATAAGATTATATTTATTTTAGCTGTTCGGTTTGCAATGGCATTCCTACGATCCACCCCTTCGGTATCACTTAAAATTAGCTTATTTACAAAGTAAATCAGTATTATTAAAACAGCCGCTTCGACAAATAACGCTACCGTTTTAATAGTAACTACTCCTCCTAAACCAACTGAATCCGTTCTTGCTTTATTATCCTTCCACATTAACCTTTTGGGAACTAACGCTTCATTAAGATAGGTGTTAGTATATAAAAAGAAAAAGAAAGAGCCTAGCTGATATATCAGATTGAAAATGATGTAGAAGGTATTTTTTATCATTGGATTTAATTAGATTTATCTAATTGACCTTTTTTAGCTGGTTTGGTTGTTTGTGCTTTATTCCAATCATCAACTGTATAAGTTTTTCCACCGAAGACAACACCTGTAAAGTTTCCTTTGTTATCTATGGTAATGCGAACACTTACAGATGATAACTCCTTTTCGCCTTTCTTTAAATTCAAAACTGTGCCGGTAGCTGCAGAACCAGTTAAAAAGATACTTTGCCCTTTTGAATCACCTATTATTGCTTCAGTTGCCGGGAACTGCTTGCCTGATAAATTAACGCTTGCATCAACATTGCCTTCCTTATCATTTTCAGTTAATGTTACAGAGGAATTTACAGCTATAGGTGGCGCAAAACCAAACAAAGCAGGATTGGAACCGGAATAGTGTTCATCAACCGAAACTTCATCAATTCTGTTATCCCTTGAGGAAAAAATTTTATCCACGCCGCCTTCATCGCTACGATTTGTAGCATTACCTGTAAATATCCCATTCCAATGGGTATCTGAACTTGTTGGTGTTGCCCCATTTACAGTTCCTGCGGTCGGGTCAATTGTAGTCGTTTGGGTAATTCGTGAAGATACATTGTTGCTGGCAGAAAAATTTCTGTTATCATCATTAAAACCCGTTCCAACAAGTGAGCCGATCGGGGCAAAAGATCTCACTGTAACCGGATACGGAAATAATCCATCGACATCAACAAATCGAACAGGATTATCATACGCATAAACATAGGGAGAGAATCGGCGGGCAGAATCGGCGAATGCATCAATATTGTGCCATACGCCTAACCGTGGATCCTGTAGCCTGGCCCCGTAATCGTATTCCTCAAGACCCGAGCCATCGGCAAACTCCTGATTTTGTAGTTCTTTACTGTTGTACCGGTATTTGTTCTGTGCGTAATTCGATTTCAGGGCACGGTCGCTGATGCCTTGCATGGTGAGTCCGGATAATAGTAATTTTCCTCTTCGTTGCCTTCTAATTTTAGTCGATTTTTTTTACAAATTGAATTCCATCTCCATATTCCATTAAGTCAAATCGTAAATATTGAATTTGTTTCACTTTTTTTTCAATCGCCGATTTATAGTTCTCACTAGTGAGAATATCTAAGTTCTGGTGAAAAGGATAATTGTCGGTTCCAAAATCCCACGTAATATCCTGATCTGCTGATATCATTCGCTTCGTTATCCTATCAAATGACAAAACATATTTCTTATAGAGGAAAATCACCCTGTACCCAGTATCTTTCTCAATGTTTTGCGGGATAGCCTGTATTCCTTTTATAGCAGTGGGGAAAGTATCCTTCTCATTTACAAAAATGAGCTTAAAATGATTTCGAATTTTAACTTGTTTGCCGTCAATAAAAAACGCAACTAAAATTTTTTTCCCATGGCCAACGCCAAAATTTCCCTGATTTATTTGTCCCAGGCAGGTAAAGAGAAGGCAGAGTTGAGCGGCAGTTGTAAAAAATATTTTTTTCATAGTTTCAATTTGCCTTTGCAGATCTAAAGGTGTTCAGCGGAATCGCCCCTAGAATTTTCCCATCTTTATAGATATAAACTTTCCCGTTTCCAGCGCCAATTTCAAAATCATTCCCCTTTATTCCTAGCAGCTTTTCCTTACCGGATGAGTTCGTTAAATCATGGTCAGATGGATCTTGCTGAAGTTTTGTCACTCCATCTCCTGCAAAATGCACGTGAAAGGTTCCCTCAATATGGTCGTGTTCCTTTATAGGGTCTCTGCCGTCCTCTGCATCTAATGGAGCGGTTGCTGCGCCGGGACTTCCTGGTACATAGGCTTTCCCTGGTTTCGAATTAACAACAATATCATTCCCATCTTTATCCTTGCCATAATATCCACCTTCTTCGTGTAATCCTCCTTTGGTATCACCAGCTTCCTTAGATGGCGCGTTCGATCGATCTACCGATTCTGATATTTTTTCTCTTGTGTCAGCCCCTGGCAATAGGATTTTGGATTGAATTTTATCGCCATTTACAGTTTTACGTGCCTTAGTGGCTCTCTCAGCCGCCGCAACATCTCTTTGGTCAGTCACGACATACACCTTTTGATCGGCTATCCCATCTGTCCCGATTTTATTACCCTGCTGATCATAAAAGTCACCAGGCACATTACCATCGGGGTCAATAAACCTAATCGGATTGTCGTATGCATAATTATAAGGGCTCCATCTTCTGCTAAGATCCGCTTTGGGATCTATTGTATGCCATACCCCCAGTTGAGGATCCAGAAACCTCGCACCATAGTCATATTCCTCCAGGCCGCTTCCATCATTAAACTCTTGATTCTGCAACTCCTTCCCGTTATACCGATACTTATTCTGCGCATATTGGCTCTTGAGCGCCTTATCGCTGATCCCGGCCATCGTCAACCCAAAAGGGTAATAATGCGTCTCTTCAAGCATCGGTCCCTCACATGGGTCACCAGCCAATTTTCAAAGAACACTTCAATATTCGGCGTTTCATTGCTGACATGAATATACAAATATCCGCTCGATGAGAGTGGCAAATCACAAAGTGCATTTAGTCTCAACTCTGGATTAATACCAGCCTGGTCAACGCCGCGGCCGATAAATACGTAGTTCAATTGGCTATCGAATAAGATCTGTTTAACAAAGGTTAGCAGTCTTTCAGTCGATATATTGCATGCAGCATCCTGGAAGAATCGTGTCATAATGAAATTGATGCACCTGGATGATCCTATAAGTAAGGATACGATGCCTATTATTATTTTGATCATGCTGATAAGGCTTGTAATGCTGTAAATTTGTTTTGCAGTTATCCCGACACGGAATTACAGAAAATCCATTTAGGCCAAGGCACACTATTGAGGGTCTTGCATCATTGCTCCATATTTATCCAACCGGCTACCATCACTGAAAACACGTTCTGGGTCATGGCTCCTTACATTACGCCCCATTGTATGAACGAAAAATATAAGATGGCCAGAACCTTCGCAGAACATTAAATCAGAGTATACAGGGCTATCGATAAGTAATCCAGAAAATTAAGCCTCCAAACAATACATCAAATATTTTAATAAAAGCAGCTTCCCATCACAACCCTTTAAACAGGTTTGGATACGTATTCAGCATGAACTTACGAATATCCGCCATCTTTAACTCATAGTTCCCGCTTTTAAAAAAATCATCTATCGAGGCAAAATTGCTATCGATAGTATCGACTATATAGTTGAACTGCTTTTTATAACATTCTACCAGATCTTTTTCTTCTTCGAAGAATTTATACTCTGGGACAGCAGCAGACGTTTGATTTAAATATTTTAATAAGTTAAATAAGTCAACACCTTTGTCTGTGCCTGTTTTGTAAAGTGCAACATAAAATTCCCTAAAATATTTTTCCAGCTTTATTGTAAAAGTATCAGAACGATACTCAATCGAATATACTCCTTCCTCATTTAGTTCCGTTGACTTAGCAAACCCGTATTTTTCGACAAGCTTTGTAAAGCTGTCATACAAATATTTTGGAAATTTATGCTCCATCTTATTTCTTATTTTAAGACTAATTTTGATTTGTCAGCAACCCACTGATAACCATGCTCAATCAAATAATCTATCTCCTTCGCAAGCGCTGTATTTGGACGAAGTAAATCTGGGTCAAATTTTCCGGCAAAAACCACATCATCCCCTCTTTTGACGACTTCAGCAAGAAACTTTAAATTTTTCTCCCAAGTCCAAGCCTCATCAGTCACATCCAGAAACTTTGCTCCGATTTGTTGTGCAAATTGTCGATAAGTTGCCCTTGGACCAATAACAGATAGTCCCTTCGCGCCGGAACTTCCAAAATCAAATAATTCGCCGAGCCCATCTAATAATACTGCCAACATAGATTGACCAGCTATGTCACGCTTTTTTGCCTCTTCGTTATTCTGATCGGGATTTTTCTGATCTGGAACCTTCATGCCCAACCAATACACTACAGGGTTTTTAACATAATAATCGTTTTTCCCGTAGTAATTGTAGGCGCTCCCAATGCTGTACTTCTTATCCGGGTCCATGAATCCTATTAAAGTTCTCGAACCGTTGTTATCCATGTAAACTCCCGGATCGCCATCATCATTGATTCTGACTATTTTACCGTTCGGACCAACATCCACGGAACTCAATGGGGTATAGCCATTTTCTGAACTCCTTCCATCTGGATCAATGTACCGGATTGGATTGTCGTTTACATAAGCGTAGTCGCTTGAACTAGTGCTTTCATCTGACAGAGGGTCGGGTCTCATCCATCTTCCCAGCTGCGGATCTTGCATCCTCGCCCCATAATCATATTCCTCTAACCCCGTCCCATCGGAGAACTCCTGATTCTGCAGCTCCTTCCCATTATACCGGTACTTATTCTGCGCGTATTGGGTCTTCACCGCCTTATCAGAGATGCCGGCCATGGTGAGGCCAAACGGATAAAAATGCGTCTCTTCCAGCATCGGACCGCTATAGTCCGCTATACTCAGGTTATCAAAGAACACCGACCAGTTCTGCGTCTCGTTACTGACCCAAATATACAAATATCCGCTGTGTTGCAGCTTGATATTCGTCGCCAGCGTATTGAGGACGTTCGGGTTGCCGACAGGGATCGCCCCGCTCTGCCCGTTGCCGCTTACATAGTTGAACTGGTTGTCCAGCAGCATCCAATTCAGGTAGGCCTTCGGTTTACCTGTCGTCGGGGTACTGTCAATATTGGGCAGGAAGCTGTTGAGCGCCGTATACACCGGGCTCCCGTTACCGCCCAGCGCCCCCAGGGCCGCATGCTCGCTGCCGCCACCAAGCGCCACCAGGCCCCCGGCGAGGGTATTTAGTAAACTTGGCAGGGAGCTCGTCGTGCTGCCTGCCGATCCGCCACCGACATAGTAGGCATTTACCCCTACCGCGATCGAATCCCCGCTCATCACTTTCAGCAGCAGAGCTGGGCCGGCTGGATGGGTATTGCCGCTGACCATCGCTACCGAATCGTTCGTCCCGCCATTGGTGCCTCCCGGATAGCCGCCCGGGACGGCGCTCGTCGCAAAGCTCGTCGAATCGATGTTGTAGAACAACGCGTTTTCCGTCGCCCGGTTGGCCGGTTCCATCGTGGCGAAATATTTGGCCGTATCCTTTTGGGTCGTGAGGATCACCCGCGTATTGCCCAGGTGGTCTTTCAGGAAATAGTCGTAAAAATAGCCGGTCGTGCTATCCCCGCCCACCAGGTATTTCTTCTGCCACCGCGCCCGCCCTTCGGCAAAGTTGAACTGCGCCAGCGTATCATTGGTGTACTGAAAGGTCTTGATGTATTCCGTCGTATCCCTCTTGACCGGCGTCTGCGTGCTGTCGGTCACGATCTTCGCCTGCTTCTCTCCCCTGGTGTCATAGACATACTGAATCAGCCCCTTACCCTTGATGTGGATATACTGGGGGAGGTTGAGGTAATTGTAAGCGATCGAATCGATCCCCTTGTTGTTGTCGGTTTTCAGATTGCCGTTGCCGTCATAGGTGTAGCCGATGGAATCCTGCGTGGTCCTGGAATGAAAATCCCCCAGGGTCGAAGCCGTATCGTTGGCTCCGTCAATGACCTGTAGAAGCTGGTTGGTTGAGTCGTGGCTGATATAGGAATAGCTCAACTGGTCGATCAGCCCCGAAGGCGCCCCAACTTTAAAGCCCTTCTGGTTCATTTTGAGGATATTCCCATTGGCGTCATAGAGCAGGCTGTCCACCGAGAAGTCCATGGCCGTAGCATTCCAGGTACTGCCGGTGGGGTTTTGCAGGAAGTTCGCCCCGGTCAGCCGGTTCAGGCTGTCGTAGGTAAAATCGTATTTGCGGTTGATTTGGTCGCCTGCGCTCTTCCAGATCAGCCCGGTGATGTTGCCATTAAACTGCGGGGCCGCATAGGTCGTGGTGGAGACGGAGGTCTGTTTGTCATAGGCCAGCTCCAGGCCGAAGTAGTCGTTGGCGGTGCCGGCAATATAGTTCTTGTTGATCCCGGTCACCCAGCCCCGGATATTGTAGGCATAGACTTCGCTGTCTAGGCCGCTGCCAAGCGTCTTCTTTTGCAGCTGCCCCAGTTCATCGTATTGCAGCGAGTCCACCGTAATCAGCGTGCCGTCGATATTGTCCTTGATCCCCGTCACCCGGAAGCCTGCATCATAACTGAATTGATCCGACACGGTATGAGTCTGGGCATTGACGCCGCTCTTTTGGGTGACCAGCAAATGTCGCAGGGGTTTGCCGCTAAAATCATATTGGGTGATGTCCTTGTCCAGGCCACCCGTGTAATTGGTGCTTTGCACCTCGATCGTTCGGCCGCGGTCGTCGTAGAAATCGACATCGTACTGCGCCGTGCTGGTGCCGAGCAGGTACTTGGTCGTGCCGGTCACGGCTCCCCGGGAGATGGGGTACGGGAAGCCCATCGAGTATTCTTTTGAGCCCAGCGGCAGGGCACCCAAGCAACTTCAGTGGCGTCGCACTCTTCTACACCATAACCAACAGCAGCCAATCAAATACACGTTGGGGCTGTCCTGCTGAACCCGCTCGCCGCTGTTCTTCCACTAAAGCCAAGCTATATTTTTCTATTCAACCGAAGATAAGCCGTGCATAAGCCCCATGTTCGCCCACGGAAGAGAAGGCGGCTCACGGGCAGCAGGAACAGCCCGGCGGTGCTGCTTGTCTTTTTCCTCTGCCAACTCCCCGCTTTGGCGAATTGTTCAATCCGTTATTTGGCAACCATTATTTCAAAGAGCTTTTCTTCCCCTAGCGTTATGTCAGTTGCTCTCTCCAAAAATAAATTTTCAGGCAACTTTCCAGCATGCTCACGCTACGGCTGAAGCAAATCGTCCGGCGGCTTAGTCGTTTAAGATGCGTCCGCAACGTCAGATTCTTTCGTTCGATATGATTAATGCCATAGGCGCTGCGGTGATGCCGTTCCCTCGGAATCAGTCGTTGATAGTGCGTCAGCCTGTCTGTCTTTATTTTCTTCACCCCCGACGCCAGCAATCGGTCTATCAGCCCTCTTAATGTCGCTTTCGTCCGTTTACCGATAACAAAGTCCGCCACTCGTCCGTTTCTGTCCAGCCCATAAGCCAGCCAGTATTCGTTCTCCTTACGGCCAATATAGGTCCACAGTTCATCTACTTCAAAGCTTGGTTGATCTGACGCTATCGGCGGTTTGGTAATGCCTTCGGCTATCCGCTTAATCCTTTCCAGTACCGTATTGGTAGCTATGTTTAATACCCGGCTGATACCTCTGATCCCGACGCTTTCACAGATCAGCAATTTGATCGTTTCATTTGTTGTCCCGCTACATGCCTGATACGAATACTCTTTTTGCTGATACTTATGGTAACCCGAACAATAATAACGCAGTAATCCGCTTTTCTGCCGCCCGGAGCGCCGGCATGGTCGGTTGCAATATTTACACTCCATATAAAAACTGCTAATTTGAGACACGAATAGTCTAAATGTACCATTCCAGGGCTTAATAGAACGGATTCAACTGCCTTTTACCCATTCAAAAGGCAGGGGGCTTCTTTAGAAGCCCCCTGTAATCCTTGTAAATTCTATATTTTCTGAAAAACTGCTAATCTGAGACAGTACCCACATCTAACCCTTATAATGCCGCAAAAATTTCATCCCAAAGAACCCAATAATGAAAATTACAACAAAAACATAGGCTATTAAATAATTTACAGCCTTGTTCACATAATCCTTAGTAAAAAGGCCATCCTTCAGCTCATTTTCTTTAATCGAGATTCGCAATAAAATAAAAATAACACCAATTGCCAAAATACCAGAAGGGATAGCCGGTAGGCTTTTAGATATATTTACAGAGAACTTATATAGGGTTGGAAATGCTGATGCCAAAATCACCAAGAACATAAAGGCGGTTAAAAGTATGTAACAAACAGCCGCCATTAGTGCTATAAAATAGCCTGTACTCGGGTATCCATATTTGGCATATTTTTCGTTATTATAGACAACTTTCATTACGAATTTCAATATTCTTTTCATCCCTATTTTCATTAATTTAATTATCGCCAACAAGCTTCCCAAGTCCCGCATATAGTTTATCTGTAGCACCTGTTAAATCGAGAATAGTAAGCCCTACTCCGACTAAAGGGTTTAACCGGCCAAAGCCGGCCAAAGCGGTAATACCTGCGTTACCAAGAACTTTAAAGGCTCCTCCCCAAGTCGGATGTTCATACCACTCTTTACCTGCCTGATACGTTGCAATTGCTCCAGCAACAACCGCAATACTTTTTAAAGCGCCTCCGACTACCCCCTCTATAGGTTCTATATCTTCTGCAGCGCCTTTGCCATACTTAATAGCTGATTCCACCAAACCACCTTCTAATGCTCCAACACCCACCGCATTAGCTACGTCCTTATTGTCTTTATCAGGCTCACCACCTTCCGTTGTAGGTCCTGTTGTGCTTGGTTTGGTTTCATCTATGCTGTTGCCAGTCGTTGGAGGGCCATCTAATAATTTAGTTTCATCCCAACTTCCATCAGCATGCACAATCCCTTGACTATAAATATTTGTATGATTTGGCCCCCAAAGTCCTGGAATTACCCCAACTAGCCGACCATTTTGGTCATATATAAATTGATCATCGGGTTTGCTGCTACCAGAAGCCGACGCATCGCCAGCAAACCTTTGGGGTAATTTATCATCTCTGAAACCTTGATCTGGATTATCGTAATGTTTTGGTTCATTGTAGTCATCAAGATTCAATTTGCAACTAGCGCAAGCCGCATCTCCTACATTCTCGTTCCCATCACCATCAATGCTTTCTAAACCATCCGGATCGATGAAGCGTATTGGATTATCGTAGGCATAATTGTAGGGAGACCATCTTCTGGAAGTTGCTGCTAAAGGATCAGGATTATGCCATACTCCCAACTGTGGATCTTGTAACCTCGCCCCATAATCATACTCCTCCAACCCGGATCCATCTGAGAACTCTTGGTTCTGCAATTCCTTCCCATTGTATCTATACTTGTTTTGAGCGTATTGCGTCTTGAGTGCTTTGTCGGATATCCCGGCCATGGTGAGACCGAACGGATAATAATGCGTCTCCTCCAGCATCGGCCCGCTAAAATCCGCAATACTCAGATTATCAAAGAACACCGACCAGTTCTGGGTCTCATTGCTCACCCAAATATACAGATATCCGCTGTGTTGCAACTTGATATTCGTCGCCAGCGTGCTGAGCACATTCGGGTTGCCGACCGGGATCGCCCCGCTCTGCCCATTGCCGCTCACGTAATTGAACTGGTTGTCCAGCAGCATCCAGTTCAGGTAGGCCTTGGGTTTACCCGTCGTCGGGGTGCTGTCGATATTGGGCAGGAAGCTGTTGAGCGCCGTATACACCGGGCTCCCGTTACCGCCCAGCGCCCCCAGGGCGGCGTGCTCACTGCCTCCCCCAAGCGCCACCAGTCCGCCGGCCAGCGTATTGAGCAGGCTGGGCAGGGAGCTCGTCGTGCTGCCCGCTGATCCGCCGCCGACGTAATAAGAATTTACTCCTATGGCAATCGAATCCCCGCTCATCACCTTCAGCAGCAGGGCCGGCCCCTGCGTATGGCCCCCCACGCTGCCGCTCACCATCGCCACCGAATCGTTCGTCCCGCCATTGGTGCCCCCCGGATAACCCCCGGGTACGGAATTGGTCGCAAAGCTCGTCGAATCGATGTTGTAGAATAACGCGTTTTCCGTCGCCCGGTTGGCGGGCTCCATCGTGGCGATATACTGCGCCGTGTCCTTTTGCGTCGTCAGGATCACGCGCGTATTGCCCAGGTGGTCTTTCAGAAAATAATCGTAAAAATAGCCGGTAAGGCTGTCGCCGCCCACCAGGTATTTCTTCTGCCACCGCGCCCGACCTTCGGCGAAGTTGAACTGGGCCAGGGTATCATTGGTGTACTGGAAGGTCTTGATGTATTCCGTCGTGATCGTCCTGACCGGCGTCTGCGTGTCGTCGATCACGATCTTGGCCTGCTTTTCTCCTTTGGTGTCGTAGACATACTGGATCGTTCCCTTCCCCTTGATGTGGATATACTGGGGGAGGTTGAGGTAGTTGTACCCGATCGAGTCGATCTGTTTGTTGTTGTCGGTTTTCAGATTGCCGTTCGGGTCATAGGTGTAGCCGATGGAACCTGCCATCGGCGCGGTCCGGGAATGAAAATCCCCCAGCGTCGAGGCCGTATCATTCTGTCCGTCCAGGACCTGCTGGAGCTGGTTGCTCCCCGTGGGGTAGGTATAGCTCAGCTGGTCGATCAGGGCGGTGGGCGCACCGACCTTAAAGCCCTTTTGGTTCATGGTCAGGATATTCCCGTTCGCGTCATAGGTCAGTCCGCTCACCGAATAGTCCATCGCTGCGGCATTCCAGGTCCCCGGACTGGGGTTCTGCTGGAAGACGGCCCCCGTCAGCCGGTTCAGGCTGTCGTAGGTAAAATCGTATTTGCGATTGGTCTGGTCGCCGGCGCTCTTCCAGATCAGCCCGGTGATATTACCGTTGAACTGTGCCGCCGCGTAGGTCGTGGTGGAGACCGAGGTCTGCTTGTCATAGGCCAGCTCCAGCCCGAAGTAGTCGGTCGCCGTCCCGGCAATATAGTTCTTGTTGATCCCCGTCACCCAGCCCCGGATATTGTAGGCATAGACTTCGCTGTCTAGGCCGCTGCCCAGGGTCTTCTTTTGCAGCTGGCCCAGCTCATCGTATTGTAGCGAGTCCACCGTAATCAGCGTGCCGTCGATATTGTCCTTGATCCCCGTCACCCGGAAGCCTGCATCGTAACTGAATTGATCCGACACGGTATGGGTCTGGGCATTGACGCCGCTCTTTTGGGTGACCAGCAGGTGCCGCAGGGGTTTGCCGCTAAAATCATATTGGGTGATGTCCTTGTCCAGGCCACCCGTGTAATTGGTGCTTTGCACCTCGATGGGTCGGCCGCGGTCGTCGTAGAAATCGACATCGTACTGCGCCTGCGTTGTTCCCATCAGATATTTCGTCGTCCCGGTCACTTGACCGCGTGTGATCATCAAGGGCGTGAGCGGAACGGCATACATCGGAGGACTGTTATAACTGGTAACGAAATAAGTGGGGTTTTGATTGAAGCTCGTATCCATGGTAGCCGTCAGTACGTTGTTCAGCGCCGTTACCCAGCCGTAGCTGTCGTAATGCGTCTGCACCTGCACGGAATACGGATAATTTTGGACGGGCGGATACGTGGGGCTTTGCAGCGCGGCATTGGTATGGAAGGACAGGTTATTATAATTGGTGACATCGGTCATCAACCCGACCGAGTCCGGCCGGTTCTGGCCGTCATAGGTCGTCACCAGCCACTGCCGGGAAGCCCGTAAATTGGAATCCTGGGTCATCACCAATCGGTCGCGGACGTCATAGACCAAATGTACTTCGCCCGCGCCGGGCACTTTTTTAATGATCAGGTGCTTGCGGTAATCATATTCATACCGGTAACAGAGGCCCGAAGCCATCCCGCTGCCCCCGCTCGCCCCAAAATTCCAGCCATTGACCTGCAACCACTGTACCGCCAGGGGCGGGATCACCGTGCGCAGGTTATCCTGGTCGTCATAGACATAATAAGTATTGAGCCACCCCGAAGGGCCCGCGGCGGGCGCTCCCGACTGCTGCACTTTCCTGAGCACCGTCTTACCCTGTTGATCTTTGTATTCCACCACCTGGTGACCCGCCTCATCGGTCGTCACGGTCTTATACAACGCGCCGGCCGGGTAATTGGCCGTCGTCACCGGCCAGCTGCCCGGCGTAGAAGGGATTGTCCAAATTACTACGCTGTCGGCGGCGGTATTGACCTGGTTCCAACTGGATACCCCCCTGCCACTGCCCACCCAGCTGCCGCCAGCCGCAAAGGTCGCAAGCGGCCGGTTAAGGGGCGAGGGCTCATACACGGTCTGTCCATAGTAGAACTGCTCCCCGGGGTACTGCGCCGCATTAAAACTGTTCTGCTCGGATAGCGCACCCGGTTTGTAATTCCCGTCATGGGAAGGAGAGGTATAGGGCAGGTATTGGGTCACTTCCCGGCCGAGGGGATCGTACACCTGGATCGTCACCTGGTCGTTCTGCAACGGACTGGCCTGTTTGGCTACCGTCTGCACGGGGCGGCCCAGTCCGTCCAGGTACTGGGTCGTCTGCTGCACGTCAAAGGGGCTGGTAAGCGCGTCGGCCGTCACCGTATCGGTCACCAGGGGTTTGCTCAGGGTCCTTGTCCGCACATAGTTTAGGCTGCCCATGCCCGGCGGCGTGCCGATCGTGATCAGCACGGCATTGCTATAGGCCATATCCGTCCCGCAGGTTACCTGCCGCTCAAACCAGGTACCGGCACTCAGCGGTCCCGGATCGTAATTCTCCCCGGTCGACGTTCCGGCCGCGGCGCTGAAGTTCACCCCGTCCGTGCTTTGCATCCACTGATAAACATAGCTGCTGCCGGGATTACCGCCGGTCGCCGGAGGGGCGGTCAGCAGCCCCGGATCGCTGCCCGAGGCAAGGGTCATCATACCCGGCGTCACCACGCCCCCGGCCAGCGGCATATACACACTCACCGTTGCCGTCGACAAGGGGGAAGGACCGTTACAACCGGCCGCCACTACGCCAATGGTCGCCTGACCATTATAATATTGATTCCAGGCAACGGAAGCTGTGTTGCCGCCGGGGGTGATCGTGCCCGCCTCGCCCGGCGTCACCGACCAGGTATAGGCGCTGGCATTCGTTGCCGACGTCGTGTAGACAGCCGCACCGTTCGCACTGTTGTTGACCGCCGGTCCGGCAGGAGCCGAAGGGTTGCCGACAAAAGGAATCACCGTAATCGCTGTCACGACCGGGGTCGTGGAGGCATTGCAGCCTGTTGTGAGGACCCCGACCTGCGCTGTTCCGCTGAAGGAGAGGCTCCAGGTCACCGTGCCCGATGTGCCCGACCCGCTGATCGTGCCCGCGGTAGATGGTGACAGCGACCAGGTATAGCCGGTAGCATTACTGACCGCACCAGTTGTATAGGTCAGCGGCGCGCTGCCCTGGCAAAACGAAGTGCTGCCCGAAGGGGCCGCCGGCGAAGCCACGCTCGGCGTAACGCTGACCGTCGTCGAGGCCGCGGCGCTGGGGCCGTTGCAGCCGCTGGCGGTCACTGCAATCGTGGCCGCGCCCGTGAAGGAAGTGTTCCAACTCACCGTCCCTGTCGTTCCTGTTCCGCTGATGGTTCCCGCACTCGACGGGCTGATCGACCAGGTATAACTCGTTGCATTGGTGGCGGAAGTCGTATAGGATGTAGACCCGCTGGCCTGGCATAAGACGGTGGTGCCGGCGGGAGCGGAAGGCCTACCTACCGTAGGCGTCACTGTCACGGGGGTCGTGGCGGCCGCCGAGAGGCCATTGCATCCGCTGGCGGTCACCGAGATCGTGACCGGGCCGGTAAAGGAGCTGTTCCAGCTCACCGTTCCGGTCGTTCCCGTCCCGCTGATGGTTCCCGCACTGGACGGGCTGATCGACCAGCTATAGCTCGTGGCGCCTGTAGCCGAAGTGGTATAGGCCGTGGATCCGCTGGCCTGGCAAACAGTCACCGGTCCCGAAGGGGCCGATGGCGTACTCACACCCGGGGTCACCGTCATCGTG
>Ga0207033_1113_pt1 | contig 17394 bp, 16 predicted proteins | sample Alteio_BWMinCont_35_FD_153262 | JGI IMG/M metagenome (GOLD analysis project Ga0207033, IMG submission 153262) | Enriched cells from forest soil in Barre Woods Harvard Forest LTER site, Petersham, Massachusetts, United States -... | ecosystem: Environmental > Terrestrial > Soil > Temperate forest >... | reverse complement strand
TGCCGTAAATTATATCCTGTACATCGGATATATTGAGAGTGGATGACAAAGGTAAGGTTTTATTTTTTAATGGGGGGCTAACTCGATTGGGGGTTGATTATCGTACTTTCTATAGCCTTTTTATTCAATAAATTTTGTCGAAAACGAAGTATAGGTTTCTCAATACATATGTAACTTAAATAACCAAATACAAACATACATAGAATATTTAAAGGAAACCTTGTATAAATTTTATCTCCAAATATAGAGCACGGATAAAATAACTGTTGCCATAAATACAAGCTAAAGCTGATTCTTCCAATCCAAACTAAAGCACTAATAGTTAATATTTTATACAAAAATGAAATTGGTGAAAGAGACCGTTCGATTAATATTACTATTGAAATTGCAAATAAAGTACTAGTAAAAGGGACACTCATAATTCCAATATGAGGTATTAATATTTTTTGTGATAAAAGAAGAAGAAGGGTCAAAAGCACTAATAGTTAATATTTTATACAAAAATGAAATTGGTGAAAGAGACCGTTCGATTAATATTACTACTTTATACCTCTTTTCAAATATTTTTTCCCTATACAATGCATATAAACATCCAATAAAAATCGCGTCAGCATGAATAAAAAAAGAAAACTCTCCAATTGACCCAGGATGCTTGTATTCTATCATTCTTAATATGGGAGCTATTAAAATGAACCCAATAGGTATAATTAATCTCCAGATTCTTTTACAAAGAAATAGCATCGGCCAAAGAAAATAAAATTGTTCTTCCACTGAAAGTGACCATAAATGACTAGTGCTCCAAGCAGTTCCTAAGGATTCGAAATTCGCTGAGAAAAAGAAAGAAAGAAACCATACTATTGAATGAATAATCTCATTATGATAAAAATAACTGACAGCGAACAAAATAATTAAGTAAGTGTATACGACTGGAATAATTCTAAAAAATCTTCTCAAATAAAATTTTCTAAGACTTACAGATCCATTTGATCTTTCTTCTTTACAAAGTAAATGAGTTATAATGAATCCACTTATTACAAAAAATATTTTAACTCCATAAAGATGCCATGTAAAAAAATGAAGAAAATAATTTCGATCATTAATACCAAAGTGTGAACCATCTACAATCTCATGGCCAATAATTACCAATAATATAGAAATGCCTCTCCAGCCATCTAAACTAGGTATTCTACCTTCTGCTTTCATAAAAAAATTAAAATACTAAAATTAGGTTGCAAGATATAGATTGTAATTTTAAAGTGCTAATCAAAATGTTTTCTATTCCATTGTTGGCACAACACTGCACGGCAATACACAATCATTATATTTACACAAATAAGCTGTAAAGCCGCTGGTCAGAGATCAGGCGGCAGCGCATAAACAACAATCATAATTGTCAAGCTAAAAATTACAAATGAAATCAATAATCATTCTAGTCGCCAACTGTATCATCATCTTATACAGTATCTTATTCTTTATTGATAATAGATTCTGGCCAAAAACTATCGGCGGCAAAGTTTGGAATATATTATTACTCTGCCTCGCAGTTTATGTATGTTACGATATATTGTACATCTACATTTTAAAAAAGAATAATATACAAAGCGGATTGATATATAACGTTGCGGCATTCGCACGGAAAGCCGTACATAGCTCACAAGCATTTATTCAACCAGTTCAAAAAGAATTTTTTATCAGTCTTATTGTGACCGCAGTTATAATAATTATAAGCATTGTATTAGTCGGACTTCCCGGAGCTCTTTTATTATCTCTTCTTCAAAAAATAGGTATTGGCAATAATATACAAGGAGATAATGTTTGGCCCACAGCTATTTTATTATCTATTGTATGGCCCTTCTGTTTTCCCGCGGCTGTATTGGCTAAACGCTATTTTGTTTTGCATGGATATAGCTTTGTTAGCATCAGCTATTTTATAACTATTTTTATATGGATAGTATTTTGGACCACTATTGTAATTTTATTGTCCGGTAAAACGAATACATAATAGTTTTTATTATTGTTAGCTCAATCCTATCCCGATAGCCGCTGTAGCGCGTTCCCGCCAACAGCCCAAGTAGCAAACTTATCAAAGTATAATAATATAGCAGCTATTTAACTTACAATCAATCCAAATAACTAACTTCAGATATAAATAAGCTCGATGAAAATCAACTTTAGTATTATCATTTTTTTAATTTTATCGGTATTTTTTTATTCATGCGATACTAATAATTTTATTGATTATAATGTCATTAATTCCACATCCGGCACTGTTAAAGTATCCTACAATAAATTACTACCGTCAAATTCTTCTACTAATGACACCACTATCTTTTTATCACCTAATGAACAACAAACAATTATAACAATGTCTGTATTCGCAAGTGGGGCTTATAATCCAGAAGGGGCAGATACTATCATGATGCTTCCCACATTCGTTGTTTACCTAAATGATACGATCCCTTCAACTTTCAATTTAAAGAAAACAAAATATTGGAATTACCATTCCATTAGTAAACATCATGGAGAGTTGGTACTCAATTTATATGATAGCCTTTTTTAGTTTTTCCGTGTCCAATTACTAAATGTAAATAACACACTTTATCAATCAGTAAAATGGATAGTCCCTCCGACTTTTGGCGAGGACACACAACAGCGGTATACACTTTTCGTTTGTTGCAAAATATCGTAAACAATTATTCTACATTAAACATAATTTGTACCTTAGATCTCCATTAATTGCAAGCTAAAATGAAAAGTAGAATTATCGCCGCAACAACATTGATACTGTTTAGCTGTATCAGTTTCTCCGCCATCGCGCAAATAGGATTTACCGATAAAAACGAAGCAACCAATCAATATAAAGATTCATTGAAAGAAGGTAAGTGGATAGAATACGCCAATGCCGATATGAAGCCGACAACAAAAGATAGCGCTGTAACCTATCGCTTGGTCATCTATTCAAAAGATACAGCAACAGGTATGGTAAGAAGATACTCTGCCAAAGACAATATATTATTGGGTGAAGTACCTTATTTTGAAGGCAAAAGAAATGGTATGGTAAAAGGATATTACCCAAGCGGCGCACTAAAATCAGAAACACCTTTTGCTAATGATGAGATCAATGGTATCCAAAAACAGTATTACGAAAATAAAAAATTACAATGGGCCATTCCTTACAGCAATGGTAAAATAGAAGGTACTGCAAAAGAATATTATCCTAATGATTCATTGCAAGGCATCGTTCCTTATACCAATAATCTAACAAATGGTATATCAAAAGAATATTACGATGATGGCGAATTAAAATGGGAAACACCTTACACCATGGGACTAAAAAATGGTGTAGAAAAAATGTATTACAAATTTTCTAAAGACACCCCCAATAAAAAAAATCTGCAGAATATACAATGGCAAACGCCTTACAACGATGATAAAATAGATGGCACCCAAATATTTTATGATATGCAGGGAAACAAAACAGAATTCCATTTTGAAAATGGCAAGAGAAGCAGGTGATGCAACTACTAAAGTTTTAGCAACAAAATATTAATATAGCTCATGGTTTCATCGATGTTGGTCAGGCGACCAACATCGGCAGATCACTAACAAGCAGAGTGATGGCGACACAGCATAACCACAGCCATTGTTGGTCGCCTGACCAACAATGCGAACATAATTATTTTGCTAGCATCTCCAAAAACTGTTCATACATTTCTCCCCAACCTTTAAATAATTTATTAGTTCCTATCATGTGGTTGTGCCAAATCATAATCAATGTCCCATTAACCTTTTTGCAGATCATATAATAATGCATCAGCTCATCGAAAGCTTCAGTTACTGAAAGCTTTTGTTCATAATAAGAATTGGCTTCCATGTAACAAAAAGGATGAATACGTAAATTAGTCTGCTCTTCTCTTTCCAGATCATACCAAGAAAAAGAAGATGCAACTGATGCCCTGAAACCATTGATACTTCCATAACCCATCGAGTAATCATTCTCTAACCCAACATCAATTAATCTTCTGTATCCCTGTGGCAAATTAAACCGGATGTAATGTTGTCTTGTATTAATTATTCTTTGGCCGCAGGCTTCTTCCAAATATGATTTTTCACTTTTCAATAATTCAATATCATTACCGCTTTGCCAGGAAGGATGAATGCCGATACCGTATTTCTTGCACTGTTTATCTATCAATGCTCTAACGGCTTCTTTACGAGGGAGGATGTTTTTATCATACCCCGCATTTTTTTTCGCAACTAAAAAAAAGTAGATAGGATGTAGTTGATATCGTTCATGCAGTGCATCCAAATCATCATATGTATCAAATGGGTCTTTTTTATTCTTCAGCAAAACATTTACTCTTTCGCGTATGCCTTGGGTATCAAACAAAAACAGCGATTTCATAATGCCTCCAATATTTTTTAAAACTCCTTTATACTGATAAGCATAAGCAATATCAATATCATAAGTAGGCACAAACTTAAATGTTGAATAATTACTATTGAATATTGAATATTTTTCTGATAATGATTTTCGCAAATCTTCTACCCAAATATTAATTAATGGTAGTTGCAGAAAGTCTTCTTTAAATGCCAGTGAGTTTTCATGTGCATACCTGCCATACATATCTTTTGTATGTGGCAAGTATTCTTCGTAACGGGTTAATAAATAAAAAGAAGCGGCGAAAATATCAAATGGAAAATCTGAATGATTCGTTTTAAAAAATGCTTTGTATCCATTTGTTTCAAAGCCGTCTACTTGTTGCAGATGAATTCCCGTTTCAAATAATAATTTCTCATTGGGTATATGAAAACTAAAGTCAGGGCTTTGTACTAAGCTATAATTTATTTTAGCTCCCGTGTAATTGCTAAATATTTTTCTATCCTCAATAATAGAAAACTCAACACCCATCAATTCTTTAAAAATAAAAGAACAGATATATTGTAATCGTGAAGTATTGGTATCAGAATAAATTAAAATCATGTAAAATAAAATAGCCGGCATTAGTCCGACTATTTAAAAATAATTATAATTAACAATAAGAAGCTATTTATTAAATAACTCCCGCCATTGTTGATTAAATGTTTTTTGGCTAAACTGTAAGTCGCTCCTGTTTCTTTTCCAATCTTTAAACAAGCTATTTACCAATTTAGTCTTTATTTTGCCGCTGCCCATATTCATCATGCCTCTGTTCAAGCTGGCTGTCTTCCATATTTTCCAGGCGGTTCTTTCATTAAATGTCGTCATTCCTTCTTCAACAGATTCATGGCGATTCTCTAATAACAATTCATGCAAATTTATTTTTACCGCACAAACTTCTGTACAATTGCCGCAAAGCGATGAGGCGTAACTCAAGTGTTTAAATTCTTCGAGCCCTTGTAAATTCGGAGTAATAATACTTCCTATCGGACCACTGTAAGTTGCTTCATATGCATGTCCGCCAATATTTTTATAAACCGGGCAAGCATTTAAACAAGCTCCACAACGAATGCAATACAAGCTTTCTCTTTGTTTCGGATTTTGTAAAATATTGGTGCGGCCATTATCTAATAGTATCACATACATTTCTTCCGGACCGTCTAATTCATTTGCTTGCCTTGGTCCAGTTACAATGCTATTGTATACCGTTACTTTCTGTCCCGTTCCGAAAGTAGATAGCAATGGCCAAAATAATGCAAGGTCCGTCATTGACGGTATCATCTTTTCAATACCAACAATAACGATATGTGTTTTAGGAAAAGCACAACTCAATCTTGCATTTCCTTCATTTTCTGTTACAGCCACTCCACCAATATCACTAATAATAAAATTTGCGCCGGTTACTCCAATTTCAGCCTGCACATATTTTTCGCGAAGAATATTTCTTGCTACCAATGTCAATTCCTGCGGAGTCAGTTTAGATGACGTTCCCAGTTTTTCAGCAAATAATTTAGCTACGTCTTCTTTGCTTTTATGCATGGCAGGCGTAACAATATGGTACGGCGCTTCACCATCTAATTGTTGAATATATTCCCCAAGATCTGTTTCAATACTTTCAATGCCATTTTTTTCTAACGCTTTGTTTAAGTGAATTTCTTCCGTCACCATACTCTTGCTCTTCACTACTGTCTTGCAATTTTTTTGTTTGCAAATAGTCAAAATCTCTTCTATTGCCTGTTCAGCATTTTCTGCCCAAATTACTTTTCCGCCACGGTTCGTAAATTTTTGTTCAAATTCTAATAAACGCTCATCTAATGTTTCAATCGCTTTCCATTTAACATTTTTAGCTTTTTCTCTTACCAGGTTAACATCAATAAATTGTTGCTTGCCCGCAGGTACGGCAGCATTATATCTTCCAATATTAAAATTGATCTTCCGACGATGTTCAAGGTCGGCCGATTTAATTGTACTTTTTGCTATAAATGATTTTGACGATTCTGTCATACGATAAATAACTTGTTATTTTTTTCTATTGCAAAGTCCACGTTGTAGCGGATTTGCAAATATAATTTAAAAATAAGTTAAATGTGTTTGTTAAAATAGATTAACAGCAAACGCAGTAAACTATTCTCTCGTAAATATGTCAAATTATTCAGCAATAACTTGTCCACAAACACATCACTAATGGCTGTTTATGGAAGTAATAAAATAATTTTGTACGGCATTCCGCTGAACTATCCGGTATGCAAAAATTGCGCTCAATATGAAGAATAGAATAGGTTATTTATTAGTGTTTATCGTTGCTTTTTCTCTTTTGTCTTTTGTTTCCTCTACCGGCAGAAGAAAAATTTCTGAAAAAAAAATAGTGCCGATAGATACTACGGGAAATCCTTACTTAATAATTATATATAAAAATACTTATGAATTACAGGTATTTGATAGTGCCGGCTGGTTGGCAACATATCCCGTAGTTTTTGGAAGTAAAGATCTCGCAGATAAAAAAATGAAAGGCGACAGGCTTACACCTGATGGAAATTTTAAAGTAATATTAAAAAAGATCAATCCAAAATGGGGTCCTGAATTATTATTGGATTATCCTAATCGTCCGAGCTACGAAAAATTTAAAGAAAGAAAAGAAGAAGGATTAATACCCAAAACTGCGCAAATCGGTGATGGTATTGCTATTCATGCAACAAGACCAAATGAGGAATGGACAGTGGATAGTTATTACAACTGGACCGATGGTTGTATCTCATTAAAATATACTGAAATGAAAGATCTGTATAGTTATATCCCACTTGGTACACCGGTTATGATCGTAGGGGATAATTCAACCACCCCTGTTCCATAAATATTATTAAAACTATTTGTATAGCGGTTGTCTTAACGGATAGCCGCTATTATTTTATATATAACAGGCTTCCATCCCCGTAACTTAAAAAACGAAAATCATTTTCTAATGCGTATTGATATACTTTCTTCCAGCTATCGCCAATAGCTGCGGCTACCAATAAAAGCAAAGTAGATTGCGGCTGATGAAAATTAGTGATGAGAATTTTTGCGATCTTAAATTGATACCCCGGCGCAATCAAAATTTGTGTTTTAGTTACAACTCTTTCGGTATTGTTTTTTTTCATCCATATCGTTAACGCTGTTAAGGATTCACCCGGCGAATAAGAAGTATTTGCCAGCGGATCTTCATAAACATCCCATTGATCAATTATTAATTTATCATAAGAAATATTGGGATCAATAATTGTTTTAACACCGAGCCAATATAAACTTTCAATCGTGCGTAAGGAAGTTGTTCCTGTTGCAACGATCGTATTATTGAGATTAGAAATAATATTATTGATCGTTAAAATATTTACATCGATCCATTCAGCATGCATTTCATGATCTTCCATTACAGCAGCTTTTACCGGCTTGAATGTGCCTGCGCCAACATGAAGCGTAACATAATCTATTGTAATATTCTTTTTTTTGAAAGAAGAAAAAATATCGGAAGTGAAATGTAGACCTGCAGTTGGCGCCGCTACCGATCCATCATGCGCAGCATAAATGGTTTGATACCTTTCCTTATCATCGTCAGCTGCTTTTCTTTTTATATAAGGTGGTAAAGGAATTTCACCGATCAATAATAAAATTTCCGAAAAACTATAGGAAGAAGGCTGCCACGAAAATTTCACAACATAAGCATCTGAAAGCTTTTCAAACAACTCAGCTCTAATTATTAATTGTTCATTATTAATTACCAATTGTTTTTCAAGAAACCCTTCTTTCCATTTACTAACGCCACCAATCATACATTTCCATTTTACACTTCCTGTTTTATTCATCACAGTTGTGTATTCATTTATTACTTCATAAGGCTCTAAACAAAAGATTTCAATGATGCCACCCGTCGGTTTTTGAAATAATATCCTTGCCTGAATTACTTTGGTATTATTGAAAATAAGTAAACTATTGTTGGGTAGATAGTCGGCAATTTGTTGATAGGTACTTTCTTCTATCGCATCATTTTTATAAATCAACAGTTTTGATGCATCTCTTTGTTCTAATGGAAAAGCTGCTATTTTTTCATCCGGTAGTGAGTAAGTAAAATCAGCAATGGAATATTTTTTAGGATGCATTTGTACAATTATATTTTACCATTTTTTATTTCTTCCACTATCGCAGAATCAAGCAATGTTGATGTGTCCCCCAAATTGGTTGTTTCGCCTTCGGCGATCTTTCTTAGTATTCTGCGCATAATTTTTCCGCTACGTGTTTTTGGTAAGCCGCTTACAAACTGAATTTTATCCGGCTTGGCAATGGCTCCGATTATTTTTGCAACGGTTTCTACAATTTCTTTTCTTAGAGTATCAAGATCTGAATTTGAATCAGCACAAATTACATAAGCGTAAATGCCCTGTCCTTTTATATCATGCGGATAGCCTACAACAGCGCTTTCAATTATATTTGGATGCATATTGATCGCGTTCTCTATCTCTGCTGTTCCAATCCGGTGGCCGCTTACATTCAGCACATCATCTACGCGGCCCGTAATTCTGTAATTTCCTTGTGCATCCCTTAAACATCCATCACCTGTAAAATATAGATCTTTATAGGTAGCGAAATAATTTAACCTGCATCTTTCGTGATCACCATAAGTCGTACGCAATATGCCCGGCCACGGAAATTTTATACATAAATTTCCAGTTACGTCATTACCAATAATTTCTTTTCCATTCTCATCAACTAATATTGGTTGCACACCAGGCAATGGCAAAGTTGCAAAAGACGGTTTTGATGGCGTAACACCTGCTAAGTTCGAGATCATGATGCCGCCATTTTCTGTCTGCCACCAGGTATCAACTATCGGACAATTATTTCTTCCGATATTATCATTGTACCAATGCCAAGCTTCTTCATTGATCGGTTCACCAACAGTACCCAATACTTTTAAGGTATTTAATTTTTTATTTTTTAATGGCTCTGTTCCAAAACTCATCAGGCTCCTGATCGCTGTAGGCGCCGTATATAAAATATCTACTTTATGCTTATCTATAATATCCCAAAATCTTCCGGCATCGGGCCATGTAGGAATTCCTTCAAACATTACTGTGGTTGCGCCAGCACTTAGCGGGCCATAAACGATATAACTGTGTCCGGTTATCCAGCCAATATCTGCCGTGCAAAAATGTATTTGTTTAGGTTGATATTGAAACACATTTACAAATGTATAATTGGTCCATATCATATATCCGGCACAGGTATGCACCACACCTTTGGGTTTACCTGTTGAACCCGAAGTGTATAAAATAAAAAGTGTGTCTTCCGCATCCATCACTTCTGCCTTGCATTCTGTTGCTGTTATTTTTTTGATCTCTTCATCCCACCAAAGATCTCTGCCAACAACCATACTAACAGCAACGTTTGTACGCTTTAGCACGATCACTTTTTTTATTGATGGAGATTTTATTAGTGCTTCATCAATGACAGACTTTAACTGAATTTCTTTATTGCCACGATAAGCGCCATCAGCAGTAATAACCAGGTTGCATTGCGCATCCTGAATTCTATCTGCAATACTTTGCGCAGAAAACCCGCCAAAAACAACAGAATGTATAGCGCCGATTCTTGCGCACGCCAAAACTGCAATCGCCAATTCAGGTACCATCGGCATATAAATACAAATTACATCACCACGTTTAATACCGTTATTTTTTAAAACATTCGCAAATTGAGAAACCTGAAAATGTAACTCTTTATAGGTAATAGTACGATGCTGTTCTCTAGGATCATTTGGCTCCCAAATAATGGCGGGTGTATCTGGTTGTGTTTTTACCCATCTATCCAAACAGTTTTCCGTTATATTCAATTTAGCCCCTTCAAACCATTTGATGGATGGCTCTTTAAAATTCCATGTTAATACTTTATCCCATTTTTTTTGCCATTGAAAATTTTCGGCAATATTTTCCCAAAAAGCTTCGGGATTATCAACACTATTTTTATATGCAGCCTTGTACTGCTCCTGTGTTTTAATTTGATATGGATATGATGACATGACTAACAATCTATTTCGATAAATGTAGGTAAATTTTTATAATAAAGAAGCTGTTTCAAAGAGAAGTAGGTTTATAAATAAAACATTGATTCTGCCGAGTTTAACTAAGTCCTTTGTAATTTGCTAGTCCATAAAACTATCAGTAATATAAATGGTGATCAAAACAGATGTTTGTATAATAGGCGCAGGCCCCGGAGGTTGTGCTACAGCAATACAATTAGCCAAGCTAGGAATTAAAAATGTACTGGTTGATAGAGCCATTTTCCCCAGAGATAAAATTTGTGGTGATGCATTAAGTGGCAAAGTGATGAACTTATTTAATAAGATCGATCCAGCCATTGCGACGGCATTTGAAAAAGAAAAAACACAGATAGGATCCTGGGGTGTAAAGTTTGTTGCTCCTAACGGAAAAGCATTAAGGGTTCCATTCAGACAAAATTTTAATAAAGAACAAAGTCCGCCGGGATTTATAGCTAAACGTTTTGATTTTGATAATTTTTTGGTGGAGCAAACAAAACGATTTTCCGAAATTCAATTACTACAGGACACAGATATTACAGAGCACATTAAAACGCCCAAAGGCTGGATAGTAAAAAATAAAAATGCGTCAATAGAAATACATACTAGACTACTAATTGTATGTAATGGTGCACATTCAAATTTTGCTAAAGAGATTGGTGGTATTAAAATGGAACCAGAGCATTATTGTGCGGGTATCCGCGGTTACTACACAGGCGTTACTGATCTTGATCCAGACAACTTTATCGAACTACATTTTATAAAAGATTTTTTACCCGGATACTTTTGGATATTCCCTTTAGCCAATGGCTTAGCCAATGTTGGCGTAGGCGTGGCAAGCGATACGGTAAGCAGCAAAAAGATGAATCTTAAAAAAGAGATGCTTGACATAATAGAGCAACATCCTGAATTTAAAGAGCGTTTTAAAAATGCTCAATTGGTAGATACTATAAAGGGTTATGGTTTGCCGTTAGGTTCTAAAAAAAGAAAAATATCAGGAGATGGTTTTATGTTGGTGGGGGATGCCGCCTCATTGATAGACCCTTTCACTGGCGAAGGAATAGGCAATGCTGTTATAAGTGGCATGATAGGCGCTAAATATGCAAGCCAATGTATTGCAGAACAAAAATTTGATGGCACATTTATGCAAGGCTATGATGACCTGATCTATAAAAAAATGTGGAGCGAGCTAAATTTAAGTCGCCGTATGCAACAACTCTTAGACTATCCGTTCCTTTTTAATATGGTTGTAAATAAAGCCAACCGAAGTAAACTACTCCGCGAAACAATATCCTGTATGTTCGAAAGCATAGACCTTAGAAATCGCCTCAAGAGCCCTGTCTTCTATTTAAAAATACTATTTACAAATTCCTGATATAGGCTACAATTAGTATAAAATCACTTTATCTAAAATTCCTTCGTTTGTCTCTAAATTCATATTAAAATAATAAATTATTTATTTATTACATCTAAATTTTTCATTATTTTATAAATATTAAATAAATATATTTGTAAAATATAGCAATTATGTAGATTTTTTTCGGTAATATTAGTATATTATATTAAATATATAATTTTTATATGTTTAATGATTTATAAATTTTATATACTATCACCTTAAAACAGGCTATTATGCAAACAAGCGAATTGTTGCAATCTTATCTGGTAGATACTAATACGTGGGATGAAATGTATAAAGATGCGTCAGTAAGGGAGCAGTACAAAAAGGTGGTAGACTTTTTACAACATCTATCTGTTGATGAACTGAACAAAAAAGAAGAGCTGGCCAAACGCTTATTCATGAGCCAGGGAATTACGTTCACAGTATATAATAGTGGTGAAGGAATCGAAAAGATATTCCCGTTTGATATTATTCCCCGCATCATTACCTCAGCCGAATGGAACTATATTGAAAAAGGAATTAAGCAAAGGTTAAAAGCACTCAATCTATTTCTTAAAGATATTTACAGCACACAGTTTATTATTAAAGATGGCATTGTTCCGGCAGATATGGTTCATAGCTGCCCTCATTACTTAAGGGAGATGTACAACTTTCCTGTACCTCATGATATTTATGTGCATATTTCAGGAATAGATCTGATACGAAACAACGATGGTTCTTTTTATATACTGGAAGATAATCTTCGTACACCAAGTGGCGTTAGTTATATGCTGGAGAACAGGGAAATAACTAAAAGATTATTCCCCGATCTTCTGCCGAATAACAATGTACGTAGTGTAACGGAATATCCAAGTCTCTTATATAGAAATTTGGTTTCAATGTCACCAAGACAAACCACTAAACCCACCATAGTTCTCTTAACACCCGGTATTTATAACTCTGCTTATTTTGAGCATACTACATTGGCAAGACTAATGGGCGTTGAGTTGGTGGAAGGAAGTGATCTGGTAGTAGATAACCACCGCGTTTACATGAAGACAACTTCAGGTTTACAGCAGGTTGATGTTATTTATCGTAGGGTTGATGATGATTATCTGGATCCGCTGGTATTTAATCCTGGAAGTGCATTAGGTGTTGCGGGCTTAATGAGCGCCTACCGCAAAGGGAATGTTGCTATTGTAAATGCACCGGGCAATGGTGTTGCAGACGATAAGGCTATTTACAGTTACGTTCCGGCAATGATTCGATACTACCTGAACGAAGAGCCGGTATTAAAAAATGTTCCGACTTACCAGTTAGGAAAACAAGAAGAGAGAGAACACGTTTTTGCAAATATTGAACAAATGGTTATTAAAAAAACGAATGGAAGCGGTGGCTACGGTATGTTAATGGGGTGTTCCGCCAGCAAAGAAGAAATAATAGATTATAAAAAGGAAGTGTTGCAAGATCCAAGACAATTTATCGGGCAACCTATTATCAGTCTTTCTTCTGCGCCATGTTATATGAACGGAGAACTTCAACCAAGAAGGGTTGATCTCAGGCCTTATGCACTGTGTGGACCCGATGGTATTGAAATAGTTCCCGGTGGATTAACAAGGGTTGCTTTAACGGAAGGGTCAATGGTAGTAAATTCATCTCAGGGTGGTGGCAGTAAAGATACGTGGGTATTGAGTCCGCTTGCGGAACCTCCTCCTCTTTAAATAACACAAAGTCAAACAATAAATAATAATTCCTGCATCTTAAACGGATGCAAATAAATCAATTACATGCTAAGTAGAGTTGCCGATAGTTTATACTGGATGAGCCGATATATGGAACGGGTAGATGGAATTTTGCGGATGCTGAAAATTAACTACGCGTCATCGCAAGACGATATTCAGGAATTTTCGTGGAAGCCTGTTTTAAAAATATTTACCTATTTGGAAAGTAATGAGATCGATGCATTGTCTCCAAATACGCGTGATGTATTATTATTCATGGTTACAGGAAAAGACAATCCGAATTCGGTTTTAAATATTGTTACACTTGCGAGAGAAAATGCAAGAAGTGTACAGGATCATATCACAAAAGAAATGTGGCAATGCCTGAATGATTTTTATCACATTATGAGAGATGATAAATTAAATTTTCTGTTAGAAAAAGATGACCCGATCTCTACACTGGATAATTTAATTAGACAAGGACTTTTATATTTTGGAACTACGGATGTAACGATGGCACGTGGCGAAGGAAACTCATTTATAAGTATTGGCAAATTTTTGGAAAGAGCCATTCAGTCTACAGATATTTTAGATGTGAAATTCAGTAACCTTAATTACGAATTAGATAAAACGGCAGACACTACTTACTGGAAATATTTACTAATGTCTATCTCGGGCTACGAATTATATTTACGAACGTATCGTGATGGACTCGAAGCAAGAAATGTGGTGGAACAAATTGTACTGAATGAGCAATTTCCACGATCGGTAGTATACTCTATAAACCAATTACACCGGTACTTTGAGCGATTAAAAAGTAATCGAAATAAAGTAGGTTTTGATCAAATAGATTTTATGATCGGCAAATTTAAAAGCAGGATAAAATTCTCTACTTCTAATTCAATTATACAGGAAGGGTTACATCATTTTTTAAATGAAACAAAAACCGGTTTGTATGAAATAGGTACCGGCATCAGTCATAATTATTTTGCTATTTCATAATCAACATCTATCTAAAGAAAGAAAAATATGCCCCGCTTCATTATACATCATGTAACAAAATATACTTATCCGGAACTTGTTCGGGATAGTGCTAATCAAATTATGCTATACCCGATAAAGGAGCAAAATCAGGAACTGATCAATCAACAATTAGTCATAACCGGCTTTCCGAATGTCGAAAAATATATTGATTATTACGGCAATGAAACCGGAACTTTCATGTACCTGGATGCACATAGTGAATTGCTGATCGATTCAAAAATTGAAGTGGTTACTAAACCACGTTTGTTGCCCATTGCAGATCCTGATGTTGAAAAACAATGGGAATATTTGAAGCAAATAAAAAATGTAGTTCCTTATATTGATTTTTTGAAACAAGAATCTTTCGATAGCATCAATGAAGTAAAAGAAATTATTGATCCCGAAGTTTGTAAAAAAATTACCGTTTTTAAAGCAGCGGAAAGATTGAATGAATATGTATTCAACAATTTTCAATACATAAAAGGAGTTACAAATATTGAAACGACGGTAGATGAAATATGGAAATTAAAGGCTGGCGTTTGTCAGGATTTTGCACATTTTTTATTGTTGATGTTGCGCATGATAAATATACCCGCACGTTACGTAAGCGGTTATGTTTGCCCGTTAGATAAAGACTTGCGTGGTGAAGGCGCTACGCATGCATGGGTAGAAGCTTACATTCCTTTTTACGGTTGGCTGGGATTAGACCCTACTAATAATTGTGTGGTAAATGATTTACACGTGCGTTTAGCAATCGGCAGAAATTTTACAGACTGTTCGCCGGTAAAAGGAACTTACAAAGGCACAGCCAAACAATTATTGGAAGTAGGTGTTTCTGTTTCTTATGAAGATGGAATGGCACCAATGAAACTGAATACAAATCTAAAGGCGCAGCCACAACCTGTAGTTAATACAAACGTTGCTAATTCAAATAATTCTTATCGTCGCCATGTTGAAATGCAGCAACAACAGCAGCAACAATAAATTTTATTCTGTTTCTTCTTCAGAAAATGTTTCGGGTAAATTTTTACTTTCATAACCGCAGTTACCACATTGATAAACATAATCGGGTGACACTGAATAATTCGAAATCAGTCTGGTTAAGATCGCTGTAATAAAATTCGTTGCGCCAGGTTTTGCAACATACGAAAACTCATGAGCTCCGCATTTAGGACATGCTGTAGCTTTTATATACTCATCATCAAATTGTTCTAAAAATTTTCTTGCTTCAGCTTCGTCTTTTACCTTTACTACTAGTTTTATTCCACCAATTGCACTCGTTAATAAAGGATCAATAGTTATAGTGTGTTCATCTTTTAGATAACATTCTACACCGTAAGCTTGCAATTTCGTCAGCGTCAAATTGGCTGAAAAATAATCATTGAAGGCACGTATTACAACTAGTTGCATTTTAAACATTTTAATTAAAAAAGTCTTCCCAAAATTGAGAAGACTTACATTGTATAGTTCAGTTGGTTAGTACATTTTAATTATTCAACATCAACGGCATCACTAACATCAATAATTCTTCGTTAGGTTCTGTTTCTGTTGGTTTAATGATCCCTGCTTTTGTTGAAGTACTTAGTTCCATCACAACATCATCTGTTTCTCCGGCGTTTAGCATTTCAATTAAGAACTTAGCATTGAAAGCAATTTGCAGATCTTCGCCATCATACTGACAAGCCATACGTTCGTTACCTTCAAAACTAAAATCAACATCTTGCGCAGCCAATTGTAATTCGCTACCGCTAATGCTTAATGCAACCTGATTTGTACTCTTATTGCTAAAAATACTTACACGGCGCAAAGCACTTTGAAAATCGCCTTTGCTAACCGTCATTTTATATGGATTATCCAAAGGAATGACCACTTTATAATCGGGGAAACGTGCGTCTATCAAGCGACAAACCAGTTCCGTACCGCCGTGTACTACAAATAAATGATTGCTATTGTAAGAGATCTTTAATTCATCGTCATTATCTGGCAAAGCGCTTTTTAATAAGTTCAATGGCTTTTTAGGAACGATGAATGTATCTGTTTTAGGACAGCTAACATCCGTTCTTCTGTAACGGACTAATCTATGCGCATCAGTCGCTACACAAGTAATTCCCTTTTTATCCAATTCAAAAAATACACCAGTCATTGCCGGACGCAGATCATCGTTACTTACAGCAAATAATGTTTTGTTGATAGCGGTTACCAATGCAGATGAACTCATTGTAAAAGCATTAGAATCATCAGCTACTGGCTCTTTAGGGAAGTTATCAGGATTTTCACCCATCACTTTGTACTTACCGTTATCACTCGCAATTTCAACAGCAAAATTTTTATCGATTGTAAAAGTTAATGGTTGTTCAGCTATATTTTTTAATGAATCCATTAAAATTTTTGCAGGTATACAAACACGACCACTTTCTTTTGCTTCAATATCAAGATGAACCTTCATCACTGTTTCCAGATCTGTAGCAACAACAGTTAGTTTATTCTTTTCAATTTCAAATAGAAAATCTTCCAGTATTGGTAAAACGGTATTGGTATTAATAACACCGCTAATTTGTTGGAGTTGCTTAAGTAATGCAGCAGACGAAACAATAAACTTCATAATATGTATTTGTTAAAAACCAAAGATAAAATATTGAAGCTAATGAAGGCATCTTAATGCTATTAATTTGCCATAGCTTATCAACAAGTATTTAACAACGCTGTCAACAGGGAGGTCTGTCGTTTTGTTTGTATCAAAGTAAACTGTATAATCTGCTATTTTTGCCGAAATCATGTACAA
>Ga0207033_1109_pt1 | contig 17498 bp, 17 predicted proteins | sample Alteio_BWMinCont_35_FD_153262 | JGI IMG/M metagenome (GOLD analysis project Ga0207033, IMG submission 153262) | Enriched cells from forest soil in Barre Woods Harvard Forest LTER site, Petersham, Massachusetts, United States -... | ecosystem: Environmental > Terrestrial > Soil > Temperate forest >... | reverse complement strand
GCGCGTCGCTTAATGGGATTGGTGAACTCATCGCTGATGATTACGCCGTCTTCCTGGTGTTCGTCGGTGGCCGCCGTGTGCATGTGGCCGGGCACGCCGGGGACAACGCGGGGTGAAACGCCGCTGTCGGTGATTTTGTAGCGTTTGTAGCCACCGTTCGTGGGAGCTGCCATGCCACCATTGCCGTTGGCGGCAGTGATGAGCTCGCCGCGATCGATGGGCGGGCTGAAATTCAGGTCGTCTGGAGGCACGCTGAGGCGCCCTTCCGACAAGAGCAGATCGCAAAGTACAAGCCCTGGACACTGGAAGCGGTCGGCGAGGTTGAATATCTCGGGAATGAGCTTGAAGCAATCGCCGATGTCCAGCGGAGCTGCGATTATCCGGGGATAATCGCCAAATGCGGCACCAAGCATCTGCCAGAGATCGCCCTGCTCGGTCTTGGTGGGAACCCCGGTGGACGGGCCGGCGCGCTGACAGTTGATGACTACGACGGGGGTTTCGATCATGGCGGACATGCCGAGGCCCTCGCTCATCAGGGCGAAACCGCCGCCGGAGTGGCGCACATGGCGCGGACCCCGGAATGAGCCGCGCCGATGGCCATGTTAATCACGCCGATTTCGTCCTCCACTTGGCGGACCATAATGCCGGCTTTACGAGCGTGTGCTGCCATCCAGTGCAGCACGCCGGTCGAAGGACTCATTGGATAGGCACAGTAGAATTTCACACCTGCTGCCGCCCCACCCATGGCCATGGCAGTATTGCCACTCAGAATCGCGTAGCGATTGTCCGTCTTGGGAACCGGAATCGGGAAGGCCGCAAAATGAGCGGCGGCGTAGTCGTAGCCGGCGCGCGCCACTCCGACATTTTCAGCTACCACGGCATCGCCCTTTTTCTGGAACTGCTCTCGGAGGACTTCCTCTACTGCTGGGAAACCGATACCCATCATGTGGAGACCGGCGCCAATGGCGAGGGTGTTCTGGGCAACCTTATTGCGCGTTATGTCGGCCAACTCCGAGACCGGAAGCGGGCACAGCTGTACGCCGTCAGCGGCAGAGCCGGGCTTAATCGTGTCGGCATTGTAGATACAAGAAGCGCCAGCAGTGAGAAGGTTTAAGTGGCGATCCATGCTGTCCTGGTTAAGTGGAACGAGCAAGTCAATGCGGTCACCCATGTTGGTGACTTTTTCCGGACCCGTGCGAATGGTGAGAAATGTGTGGCCGCCGCGAATGATAGACTGATAGGCGTTGTAGGCGTTGAGGTTGAGGCCGCGGCGACTGAAGATCTTTGCGAAAATGTCGCCCGGCGTGGCGACTCCTTGTCCAGCTGCGCCTCCGATGCCGATAGCAAAGGTTTGCTTCATCTCGCCCTCACTGACTGAGAGCCGGCCGAGCCGTAGGACCGAACGCCCGGACCAAGCTCAAATGAATGAATATTATTTCCCCGGTCGAGAGACTCCTCATCCGAACGATTCGGTCCTTTTTTTGGGCGGACCGAGTATACACCCAATTCTTCCAGATGTTCTCCCCCGCTAGAGATGAGGCGCAGCCACTTTGAGCAGCTAGCACGCCTTGGTCTGCCGCGCTCGCGCGTCAGAGTAACGCTTGTATCGACCGAGGACTAGACGTAAGATTCCGACGCTACCCCCCTGGAATCTTTGACCATTCGATTTGGATAGGGATGTAGGAGGTTTCCAACATGCCCATCGTCAAGGAATTAACCATTCGCATGGACAATCGTCCCGGATCACTTGGAAAAGTCTGCCGGGCGCTCGCGGACCGCAGCGTAAACATCATGGCTTTTCAATCCATCCCCTCGGAGAAAACGATCCTCGTGTGCATCGTCGTCGACGAACATGGGTCTGCGAGGGCGGTCCTGGAGGGAGAGGGAATAAGTTATACGGAAGGAGAGGTTGTTCAAGTCCAGCTTCCACACGGGCCGGGCGGGCTGGCACAGGCTGCGTCCAAGCTTGGCGACGCCAATATCAACGTTCACTACGCATATTGCGGTGTCGACCCGAAAACGAATGCGCCATTGGTGATTTTTGGAGTAACGGAAGTGGGTCGCGCGGCAACAATCCTGGATCAGTCCGCTGCCGCCGCGGCGGGAGCATAGCGCCGGGATGCACGATGTTGAAGCGAACAATTAAAACCTATTCCAAAGGGCGCCTTTTTATATTTCGTCGCGTCGTGTTACCGGATCTTCCTAATCCCACAAATACGGCACCTCGTCCTTTTTCATCAGCCTGCTTGTGACCGACGTCGCCTCGGCAACCTAACCAACAGCTGCCCAATCGTCGTCGATCGACGATTTACCGTTCTTGCGAACGACCTCAATCTTCTGAAAGGCAAACGAGATCTCCTCTAACTCGAACACGTCTTTTGAGCTGGGCTTCCCATGATGCGAACGCCTCTTGGGTGCACGACATCCTAAAAAGTGAGGGCGAACTGGCGTCGGTTTCCTTGGTGATCGTGATTGGCTCGTGCCGGCGTTTCCCTGAGGCCTGCCCCGTAGAGGCATCGTACGGCGATTGGACCTCATACTTAAACTGTATGTCATGTATGTTGCTGGGATTTAAGGTCGTGCGGCCCTGGCTCAGGCCATAAACGCGGCTGTTCCAGGTCTTGAGGAAACCCTTTCCGCCGCTGGATAAAAAACTGACATAGATTGGCATGGGCCCCTCCGAATTTGAAGATAGTAACGATTATGTGCGATTTTTGGGACCTCGCGAAGTCGCGATCGTATGCTTTTCCTGCGCTTTACACAACCATTCGAGGGTCACGGAAAGGTCACGAATGTCACCACACTTGACTGTGGTAACTTGGACCCTTGCCCCAACGAAATGATAAATCAACGCATCGCCGACCACTCGTTCAGAAACGCGTGTTCGTTGTGAACTGAAGAAGGACCAAGACCTGGTTTGCCGTGTCCGCATTGGCCGTTCCATATTCGAAAATGCTCCGGCGGGATCAAAAGGATACTGGCTGGGATATCCTGAACCGTCCAGATGAATTCAAAAATGGAAACTCCAGATAGTTCGGCCAAACCGATGGCCGGAGTACAACTCGCCCCCGCACGGACTTTCCGCCCCGTGGTCCGCGTCGCCAGCGGGAATTTTCTGGAGATGTACGATTTCCAGGTCTTCGGATACTACGCGACGGCAATCGCGCGCACTTTTTTCCCGAGTGGGAACGAGTTCGCGTCGCTGATGCTTTCTCTGATGACCTTCGGCGCAGGTTTTCTGATGCGGCCCCTTGGTGCGATCGTGTTGGGCACTTATATCGATCATCGTGGGCGCCGCAATGGGCTTCTCCTGACTCTCGGATTGATGGCGATCGGAACCGTTTCAATCGCATGCACTCCTTCCTACGCATCGATCGGGTTAATTGCGCCACTGCTGGTCGTCGCCGGGCGGCTGGTGCAGGGACTGTCCGCCGGCGTGGAGGCGGGTGGCGTCTCCGTCTATCTTTTCGAGATTGCGACGCCTGGAAATAAAGGTTTCTACACGAGCTGGCAAGCGGCGAGCCAGCAAGTGGCGGTGATGTTCGCAGCAGTAATCGGGCTCGGCCTGACGTTGCGGCTCACCGGCGATCAAATGACGCGCTGGGGATGGCGCGTTCCACTGCTCGTCGGTTGCGCGATTATTCCGCTCTTGTTTCTGTTGCGGCGGTCGCTCAAGGAAACGCCGGAATTCCTTGACCGCAAGCGCCGTCCGTCGCAGCGCGAGATTCTGCGCACGCTGGCGCGCAGTTGGAGGCTGGTAGTGCTCGGCACCCTGTTGACGATCATGAACGCGGTCTGCTTTTACATGATCACGGCGTACACACCGACGTTCGGCGGCGCCGTGCTTCATCTTGCGGCGAGGGACAACATGATTGTCACGCTGTGCGTTGGCGCTTCCAATTTTTTCTGGCTTCCGATCATGGGCGCGGTTTCCGATAGAATTGGCCGGCGTCCGATGCTGGCCGCCGTCAGCATGCTGGCGCTGCTGACGGCTTATCCTGCATTGTCGTGGCTGGTAACCGCGCCGTCATTCGGCCGGCTGCTGGCGGTGGAATTGTGGTTCTCTTTCTTGTTCGCCAGCTATAACGGCGCGCTGATCGTATTCCTGACGGAAATCATGCCGGCCAATGTTCGCACTACCGGATTCTCTCTTGTCCATAGCAGCGCGACCGCCATCTTCGGTGGATTTACGCCCGCGATTTCAACCTATCTCATCCACGCGACTGGCAATCGCGCGATTCCGGGACTGTGGCTTTCGTTCGCCGCCGTCTGCGGGCTGATCGCGACTGTGCTGCTGACTTCTTCACGCGTCGCGCGGTGTTCTGTGAGGCACGAACACGCGCCATAACCCTCGCGCCCCAAGGACGGTTACGAGGATTTCGGACGCACGGCATCGCCGACGCGGATGACTCCCTCGCTCAATATTAGGGCCCGCAGCCCTCCGCGATGGATTAGACCGCTCATCACGCCATGTACTGTGAGGTCGTCCAAATGCTTGCACGGCTCGCAGAGACGCGTGCCGCGCATGAGCACCGCGCCGACCCAGAATTCACGGTCGACGAGATGGTTGAGCGGGACACTGGCCGTCGCGATGTTGCGGCGGGTGTCGGCAGCGGAGAGCTTGATCCCACACCGTTCTCCCTCGGCGTTCAGTACCCCGCCGAAGAGCGCCTCGACGGCCTCCTTCTCGATCAGCGTGACTTCGCGCCCGCCGTAGCTCGACTTTTTCGAGTAGAACCCGGTACCGGCGAAATACCGGTCACCATCGAGCCCTCGTCCCGGGAACGCCCGCACTTCGGTGATCGAATGCATTGCCGCCGACGCTTCCGCCGCGACATGGATGGAGACGACGGTACCTTCCCACATGCGACGATCCTAGCACGCTCCACCGCATGCCATACGGGGCGGTCGCCATCCATGGGAACGATCGTCGGACTACCGTACCGGTAAAGGGCAACTCTTACGTAACGCGATTAGGTAAGGTTTGCCGACATACGTTCAGAACGTCAACACCGACCTTGGCAAGCGCGTCTTTCTATTGAGTTATCCTCGATCGCTGTATAGGATTGTGGCCACTGCGCGAGTCTCTCAGGAGGTCTTCGATGAGGGCTCCAAAATATATTGTGGTCTTAGCCTTACTGCTGATAAGCATCAGCAGTGTAGGTCAAGATGCTCATCCACAGAAACCCAGTGCTACAGGGATAGCGATTCCCAAGACGTGGGACGATAAAGCAATGGCTACGCTGGAGGTACCCCTAGCGAACCCCGTGGGCTCACCCAAACACGCTTCTGCCGATTATTACTACCGCATCCCGGTGCGGCCAATTTATAAAAGCTACCCCGTCTATGCGCCCGGCCATGAGCCGCCAGGTTATTGGGATTGGCTGAAGCAGCAAGAGCCAGTCATCATGTGGGACGACAGCGGCCACAAACCTCCTCTGCAGACCGAGGCAGACTGGATCAAGGCAGGAGAAATTGTTTTTGACGCTCCGATCCTTCTCAAAGGTCAAGGCGACGTTGACGCAATGGAGGTGCGCCAGCCAGCGTGGTACGAGAAGACTGGAGTATCTGTTACCAAAGACGGCGTGATGCCCTTTTTGCGCTACTCTGTCCGGAAAAAGGGTCAGGTCGAACTTGGCGCACTCTCCTGCGCCACGTGCCACACGCGCGTGATGCCCGACGGGACCACCCTGAAGGGGGCGCAGGGAAGCTTCCCGATCGATCGAAGTGTGGCTTACGGGTATCGGACCAGTGTTGCCACTGCGAAAGACCCAGCACAGGCCCTTAACGACGTGCGCGCGAACGAGCGCTCGCTCTACGCAATGCCGTGGCTGAGGCCCGATCCGTTGGCCTTGTCACTACGGCAACCCCCGACGAGATCACGGTATTCCTTACGATTGCTGCGGCTAACGAACACTACGATCTTGAAAAGTGCGGGATCGAAGGAATGACCACCATCACATACATGAACATAGGGCCACTCTTGGCGAAGCCCTGGAAACCAATTAGCGCATGTCCTACCCTGCCGCTCCCGAACTACAGTGCGAGGAATCCCGCATCATCAGTCCCCTGACGCTCACTTCCGTACAGCACGATACCGAGTAACCAGCGTTACGCTTGGAATGTGCCAGAGACGTCGCGAATCGCGGGCGTCCCAACAAAGGCTCGCAAAAAAAGAGCAAGTAGCAGTACAATGCCGCGTAGTTTGGGGGTTAAACGGAAGCCCTGCCTAAATCCAGCCTCACCTCTCGAAATACCCTAACCCGGCCATCGGCTTGATGTTCAACGCCGGCCACGAGGGCAGCGGCACGGAGGAACTGTCCGATGAAGCGATTGTCTTCCCGACGCGTTGAGCGTCGCGATTCCCGACCCAGCTATTTTCAAGTCTTTACAGCGATGGTTCCATTGATTCCGCTGGTGATCCTCGCTGCTGCTATCTCCGGCCTCTTTCCCAGCCCTGTCCTGGCACAGGAAAAAGCTGCCAATGGAAAATGCACTCCTCCAACGCGCATTGATGGCGCAGTCGAAACGATTCACGGTGTATCGGTCGCCGATCCCTACCGCTGGCTCGAAGATCAGAATAGTCCCGAAACCCGCTCCTGGATTGACGCGCAGGACCGCTGCACGGATGCAGTGCTCGATGCGGTTCCGGGACGGACACAGATCTCCAAGCGCCTCACTGAACTGATGAAAGTGGACTCTTTTGATCTTCCCATGGAACGTAACGGCTCCTACTTCTTTATGAAGCGCCGCTCGGACCAGGACTTGTACGTCATCTACCAGCGCAAAGGTCTTCGGGGCGGCGATGAGGTGCTGGTGGATCCTCATCCGATGAGCGCGGATCATTCCACCAGCGTCAGCCTCAGGGGCGTGTCTCGTGACGGTTCTATGGCAGCCTACAGCATTCGCGCCGGCGGCCAGGACGAGGTCACCGTCCATTTCCTGGATACGGAAACGCGCAAAGAATTGCCCGATCAACTTCCCAAGGCGGACTATTTCGGTCTGTCTATCCAGCCGGATAACCGTGGCGTCTACTACTCCCGCATGACGCTTGAAGGGCCGCGCGTTTACCACCACGTGATGGGAGCGGCGGCGGCCGCAGACACAGAAATTTTCGGAAAAGGCTACGGTCCCGAGAAAATCATTTCGTCCGAGTTATCCGAAGACGGCCACTACCTCTCAATTGTGCTGGAATACGGTGCCGGAGGCACGCGATCCGAAATTTATTTTCAGGACGTACAAAAAGGCGGATCCGTGCAGCCCATCGTGAATGATCTAGATTCCAAGTTCTATGGAGAAATCCAAGGGGGCGTGTTGTTCCTTTGCACGAACTGGAAGGCCCCAAACTGGCACGTCTTCCGCGTGGATCTGCGAACCCCCGCGCGTGACGCCTGGAAGGAAATCATCCCCGAAACCGACACGGCAATCGAAAACGTCAGTCTGTTCGGCGGAAAAATCTTTGTGCAATACGTCCGCAACGCAGTTTCGCAGGTGAAGATATTCGACAAAGACGGAAAGCCTGCAGGTGAAATGGCTCTCCCCGCTCTAGGGGCCGTCGCGGGAAGTAGTGGAGCTTGGGACCTACAAAACGCGTTCGTGGATTTTCAGTCTTTCAACATTCCCAGCAGCATTTATCGCTACGATGTGCAAACAGGGAAACTCAACGCTTGGGCTGCACCCGAAGTGCCTCTCGAGAGTAGCGCATACACAGTCGAACAAGTCTGGTATGAGTCCAAGGATAAGACGCGCGTCCCGATGTTCCTGTTCTACAAGAAAGGTCTGAAGCGAGACGGCGCTCGCCCAACCTGGCTCACCGGCTATGGAGGATTTGACATAAACAACACGCCATTCTTTTACGAGCCTGCGGCCGCATGGGCGGACACGGGCGGAATTTACGCCGTCGCCAATTTGCGGGGTGGCGGCGAGTTCGGTGAGGCCTGGCACAAAGCCGGAATGATGGAGAAAAAACAGACCGTCTTTGACGATTTTACCTCCGCTGCGGAATGGCTGACCGCCAACGGCTATACGAACTCGAGAAAGCTGGCCATCGAAGGCGGAAGCAATGGCGGTCTTCTCGTTGGCGCGGCGCTCACACAACACCCCGATTTGTATCAGGCAGTTGTCTGCGAATATCCGCTCCTCGATATGCTGCGTTACCACAAATTCCTGGTAGGGTCATTCTGGGTTCCGGAATACGGCTCCGCCGAGGATCCTGCTCAGTTCAAATATCTTTACTCGTATTCGCCATATCACAATGTGAAGCAGGGTGTGAAGTATCCCGCGGTCCTTTTCGTTACAGGTGACGGCGACACTCGCGTCGCCCCACTGCATGCCCGGAAGATGGCAGCGCGCCTTCAAGCAGCCACAGCTTCCGATCTTCCGATTCTGCTGCTTTACGACACCAAGTCTGGCCATTCCGGGGGCCGTCCTCTGAATAAACAAATTGAGGAGCGAACAAACATCTTAAGCTTTCTCTTCTTGGAGCTCGGCGCAAGAGCAAATTAATGTTAATCGGGAGTTTTTCCGACAATTGGTTCGTTGCCCGCTACTCCCCCGGAAGTCCTAAGGCCGCCGTACGCGTTAGTTGTTAATTCCCATTTGCGTTAGAAAGTACGCGTAATCAAAAGCAGTTTCGTGTAGCCGATCATAGCGCCCCGATGCGCCGCCATGGCCGGCTGGGTTCATGTTCGTTTTTAGAATCAAAGTGTTGTGGTCGGTTCGGAGCGCACGCATTTTGGCAACGTACTTGGCCGGCTCCCAATACATCACCTGGCTGTCATTGAAGGAGGTCCTCACAAGCATATTGGGATAGGCCTTGGCCTCGATGTTGTCGTAGGGCGAATAGGTCAGGATGTAATCGAATGCCGGCCTTTCCTTCGGATTGCCCCACTCCTCGAATTCGCCGACGGTTAGGGGCAGAGATTCATCCAACATGGTATTCATTACGTCCACAAACGGAACCCCGACCAAAGCAGCATGGAACAAATCCGGCCGCATATTCAGGACCGCGCCCATCAGCAAGCCGCCAGCGCTTCGCCCTTCGATCACCAAGCGGTCTTTCGAACCGTATCCTTGGGCCAGAAGATGTTCGGCAGAGGCAATGAAGTCCGCAAAAGTGTTTTTCTTGTGCATCATGCGACCATCATCGTGCCAGGCCTTCCCCATTTCTCCACCGCCGCGTATATGGGCCACGGCCACCACCACGCCACGATCGACCATGCTGAAATTGTTGGCGTTGAAGCCGATGTCATATGACGCACCGTAAGAACCATAGCCGGTCAGATAGATGGGCCCCTTTCCGTCCAGCACAGCGCCTTTCAGATGAACGACCGAGATCGGTATCTTCACGCCATCGGATGCCGTTGCGTAAACCCGTTCTACCTGATATCGCGTGCGGTCATAGCCGCCGGGCACTTCTTTCTGTTTCAGCAGGGTAGAAGTGCCGCTGGGAAGATCGTACTCAAAGACCGATTGCGGAGTAATAAACGACTGGTAGCCATACCGGAACTTGGTCGTGTCGTATTCGCGATTGACGTACGGATAGTTCACGTAAGCCGGCTCCGGAAACGCGATGCGGCGGGACTCTCCGCTTTGCAGGTTGCTGACGCGAATCTGCGGCAACCCCTTCTCACGTTCGTAGGAGATGTAGTAGTTTTTGAAGAAATCCGTATCATCGAGCATGACATCGGCGCGATGGGGCACAACCTCCTGCCAATTCTTGCTGCCGGGATCCGAGACCGGCGCCTTGACCAGGCGGAAATTGCGACCCGCGTCGTTCACGCGAATATAAAAGAAATTGCCATTGTGATCCGGATAGTACTCGACGTCCTGTTTGCGAGGTTGCATCAGTTTCCATTCCGCCAGGGGCTGGTCGGCGGGAATGTAACGCGCTTCGCTGGTGGTGTGGCTGCTGGAGATGAGCAACAAGTAGGCTTTGCTGCGCGTCTTGTTGGTGCCAAGGTCAAATCTTTCGTCTTTTTCCTCATAGATCAGGTCGTCGGGGCCGCTCGTTCCGACAGCGTGACGATACAGCCGATAGGATCGCTTGGAGACCTCGTCTTCAACGGTATAAAAGATCGTCTTGTTGTCGTTCGCCCATGCCACGGAGTCGACGCGCTCGGCGTGATCCACAAGCATTTTCCCGGTGCGCAAATCCTTCACGGCCAGCGTGAATTGCCGGAATCCAGTGTTGTCCGTGGTGTAAGCCAGCAGATTCCCGTCGTCGCTGACCTCGAAAGCCCCCAGGGACATAAACGTCTGCCCCTTGGCGAGTTCATTCACGTCGAGCACGGTTTCTTCCGGCGCCTCAAGGGTGCCCTTTTTCCGGCAACGAATCCCGTACTGCTTTCCCGCTTCCGTTCGCAGATAATAGAAATAGCCGCCCTCCTTGTAGGGAACTTCCGCGTCGGTTTCCTTGATCCGGCTCAGCATTTCATCATAGAGCTTCTTCTGCAACGGCTCGGTCGGCTTCATCACCGCGTCCGTGTAGACATTTTCGGCTTCCATATACGCTTTCACGTCTGGATTTTTCTTTTCACGCAGCCAATAGTAGTTGTCTACCAGCTTGCGGCCATTGATCTCGGTGATTTTGGGCTCTTTCTTTGCCACCGGGGGTGCAGGGAGCGACGAAGTCGTGTCTGCGGCGGGCAGAACGAGAACGGAAGTAAGGGCCAGAGAAGCGATGGCTAGCAGTGCGAGGTAGGCGTGTCGCGAATAGAATCTGTTCATCGGAATTTCCTTCGTGGGGTTTGCGAGCTGCACGATTCTATACCAAGTCGCTTGTACGGATCACCCGGCATTGGAAGCTACATCTGCTTTCTGATCAGTGGATAAGCAGTCGAGCATTATCGCGACCACGTGAGCCCGCGTCCAAGCACCAAGATAAACAGCAGGCTCCCGACGGCAGCCGTAGCGATCCACGCGATGCTCCGCCGCAATGGCCCAACTTGCTGTTCCTCGCTCCCGTTCCCCTGCCGCATCATGAAAGGCAGGCTCATCAAGCCTGCATTGGCGCCCAACGACGAGGGCAGGGCCGACGCTATGACATAAAACAATCCTAGGGGATTGAGCAAGCCCCCCAGTCCGGCGAGAATCCCTTCGGTGAAGTAAGGCGTCCAGCACAAAACCCGAAGCCTGCGCGAAGGATCATGCTGGCCACGAAATGGTTTCAGTTTGGCGGCTACCATTAGCATGGATGCATAGTACGAAGCCGCGCCAACCACCACGAGCACAAGCTGCCACATCCAGTGGGGTTCGAAACCCTCGATCACGGCCGCCCAGTCACCAAAGTTGAAGACGCCGGAAAACAGGAAGTAGCCGGTGCCGGTGAAGAGATTGCCCGCCATGGCAAGCACCAGGAAATACCGCGTAGCCGGCCGATAGCGTTGCGGCCGGAGCAATAGGAGCCAGAAAATCGCGCCGAAAAGAAGGTTTACGAGCGTGCCGTTCGCCGAGATCCATCGCGTTCCGATATCGCTCTGCAGCGCAACCGTGCTAATGACGAGGCGATGAGCGCCGCTCAGCCACGCAGTCACGCCATGGCCCAGACCTTCGTGCAGAACATCTTGGAGCACACAGGCGAGCGCCGAGATAGCCATCACCGTGAGCCGATCATCTTTGGCAGATAAGCTATCGTCGAACACGTTTTGTCTTATAGCACAGCAAAATTGTACTTAACGAGTGCGTTCCACTCGATCGGACTGCCAGAGCCGGCCGACAAGGCCATGCTACACTCTTCATGTGAAGCCCAACTCCGCCATTCTTTGGTCGCTTGTTTTTGCATTGGCCATCGTCGCCTCGGCCTTTTTATTTAAAGGCCATCCGGCGCTGTACTGGATCGAAGCAGGCCTCACTGTGGCAGCACTCACCCTCGTAGTGCTGAAAACCCCAGCGTCCTGTCGTCCCGATTCCCGTTGACCACCCAAATAGCGTCCCGGTAGAAGCTCTTCGTTTAGCACTACGCCTCGCCCTCCAGCAAGGCTCTTCTTTCTTGTGGCGCGGGCATCCTTGCCGGCGGTTTCCGTAACCAATGCAAATTCAACTCTCAGGAGACTCCCATACCCTCTCTTCATACCCACTATTCGCCACACGCCACCCCAACAACCCGCACACGACGAACCCGACCGCATTAAGCACCCCGTGAAACTCCGCCATCTGCCGAATGTTGACAAACGCCTCCAAGGGGTACTCTCCAATCGCCCAAACCACCGCCAATATCATTCCCGCCGCCACAGACCCGCCCGCCACAAAGAGCAGCCAGCGCCCGCCGGCATTCTTCGCAGCAATGCCGGCACGGACCATGCCGCCCGCAAGCCCGAATTGGCCCAGCGCGATCAACAGCGCCCCGGCCAGTTTGACCTTTGGCCCCAGCAGGAAAGCGAGCCCCAAAATCGCCGGCCCGCACACAACCGCGGAGAGCACGGATTGCAACGCCACTTTCCACTTGCTATCACGGAATCTTTCGTACGTCAGCCCGGCAAGTACAGCGGAGGCGAATCCCGCAAAATGAAAGTGCACGGCGGTCAGCAAAACGATTGGCTCGCGAAACCCCAAAATTTGCAGCCCGGCTCGCGACGCGACCAGCCAAACGCCCGCGACGAGCAGATACCCTTCTCCGGCCGCAAAACAGAATTGCGTGAAAGACTTCCTTCCCGCATTCACAAACCGCCGCAAGCCATCGCAGGCAAACACGGCGCAGACCAAAACCCAGACACTGGCAAAGCAGGCAGCCACAGTTCGGTCGTCAAGCGAGAACGAAACGGTCGTCAGCGAAGCTGCCGTGAACAGCATCCAATCCCGAACGGCATTGCCCTTGGAAACTCCCGCCCCGCGCAGCAAATCTGCGCCGAGGGGCACCACAATCCAAGGCCCAAGCAGAAACAGCACTTCGATGATGCCGAGGTGAACGCCAGGTGCGAAACTGGCGAGCGCGAGAGCCAGCCAAACAGCCGCACCAATCAGAATGGACGGACGCAGAACGCCACGAACTCTGGGTTCCTGGCTCATGGCAGGGGCTCAGGCGCGCGGCAGAAAGGCCGCCGCTCCGTACGCCACGGTCAGAAATATGGCCGCCGCTGTAAAGGCAATGTCTCCGAGCCGATTAGTCCGCCGCAAGGATGCATCGTAGTAAAGAAGCTGCAAGGGCGCGCGGAACAGCCAGAACACCGCGATCCCCGCAGCAAGAAATCGCCCTAGCCCGTGTCCGCTCGCCAGCTCCGAAGCAAATCCAAGCGTCAGCGCCGCGAACAGCAGCAGCACACCCACGATGTAAACGGAATGCACCACAAAAATCTGCCGGATAATCGGCGCCACGCGTTCCAGATTCTCTTGATATTTCAATTCCCGAGGCAGGAAAAGATTTGCAGCAGCAATCGCAATTTGCACCAAACCCGCTAACCACAGGAGCAGGAGCAGGGCGTTCATGTTGGTCTCCTATCGAGCTCTAAGCTCGCTTGGTTACTCGAGGAACGGGACAACTCACCGCGACACAACTCCGATGCATGGCGATCGAGCGATACCAGCCTCGTAGCGCTCCCATCCCTCCCGGAATTCTGCTGAACCACACCAGAGGCCGCGCCCACCAAATTTCGCGCGCCAAAGCCACCGCCGCATCCGCTCCCCCAAACTGCCGCCCATCGGAAAGCAAAAGCCGAATCTCGCGCAGCAACTCCTCGCGCGACATTCCAAGCAAAGCGCCAACGCGCGGATCCTGCAAAGGCGCCACGGCCAGTCCTCTGCGTTCCAAAATCGGCGCCAACCATCGCGCAATCCGCGTGCAAAACGCGCACTCCGCATCAAAAAACAACCACCCCCGCGCGTGCCGCCCTTTCCCGTCTGTAAACTCCGATGTGAGCGAAATCATGGTTTTCTTCTTCTATTCCTTCTCTATGCTCTGGTGTTGAAAAATCCCTAGCCTTTCAATATTCTCGGCCGCCAACTTCTAACCGGCCTTCTTCCCAAGCAAGGTAAACACCTTGCCTCGCAACTTGCCGACTCCCTTTAGCGCCGTAGTGGGCATGCGCAGTACTTCGTCAAACAACCCAGTCATCACCGTCAAGAATTCCAGCATGCTCTCCAGCCGCTCCCGCGTATAAGGATCCCCTTGCGCGTTCGCCTTCGACTCCGCAACGCACTCCGCCAGCACCCGCAAGGTAGGATCAATCTCCCGCCGTTTCCGCTCCTCAGAAACGATCCGGAAAATCTCCCAAACATCCTTGATCGACTCAAAATGGTCGCGCCGGTCACCCAAAACATGTACCACCCGCACGATGCCCCACCCCTGCAGCTCGCGCAAACACGTGCTCACATTCGACCGTGCCACCGCCAAGGTGGTCGAAATCTCATCCGCCGGCAGCGGCTTCGGCGAAAGAAAGAGCAGGGCGTGCACCTGCGCCACGGTGCGGTTAATCCCCCACCGGGTGCCCATCTCGCCCCAGTGCAAAATGAACTTCTGGGCTACTGGCGAAAGTGTTGCTTTTGTAGTGTCTGTCATTTCTGTTGTTTCTCTCTATACAGAAACTACCGTAAAAACAGCTGTCTGTCAAGCCCTTTTTGCCCCTTGGAGTTGGCGAAAAAACGTTTCCTCACACCTGTCCTTTTTCCGCCCTTCCCTGCTATTTACATGCGCTCATCCCTTTGCCAAAGTGTTCAAAGAGAGGACCTTTTGCGCTTGACCTTCCCCGGAAAAGACCACTGCCAGAGTGCAGCGATCAGCGCGCTCGCCGCGCTTGCTCTAACCTGCGCCGTAAGCCCCATCGCAGCGAGGCTCGCCGAAGCTCAGGGGCATGCCGCTAACGACCGGGCCAGCGCGGCCCTCTGTCCCATCGTTTACCCCGACGATCAGTCACCAACTGCCCGCGGCTACCATTACACGTTCTTCGGCAACGCTTTCTTTATTAACGACGAGGGCTATCTCCTCACAGTCGCCCACGTAGTGGAGAACTTTAGCGACGGCGGCCAGGCTTATATTCTCGTGAACCGCCCGGACGCTCCCTCCCGCCTCCTGAAAGTCGCCGTCATCGCCAAGGATGCGCAGCACGATGTGGCGGTTCTGCGCGCGTCGCCGAATCCTTTTTCCGGCAACTACACCGTCGATTTTGTCCCATTGTCGTCCGAGCCGGCTGTTCGAGGGCAAGCCGTACTTGCTCTTTCGCTGCACCCGAGAAGGCTTCAGGATGCGCACAGTTTTGAGGCGCAGAGCGAAGATTCGTCGCCGGGAACCGTGCTGTCGTATGAATCCACGCTGCTGGACAAGGCCGGCCCTGCAGCCGACGTCTTCTTGCTCAGCCATCCGGTCGTCAAGGGGCAGAGCGGTTCGCCGGTGCTGGCTCTTGATTCGCGCGCTGCGGTCGGCTTGGTCGAGGGCTTGTGGTTGCGAGGCATCACGCTTTCGCTCGCGAAGTCGGCCCCTCCACCCAGCAACACCCCGGGAGCCGCTATCCCCATTCGCTATGCCATCGCTCTTCTCGAGCGACAAGGCATCTCCTGGCATACCGGGACATCATTGTCCACCGCACCACCTTCTTCCACTGCTTCGCAGTCTGTCACTGATCGGCCCAAGCCGTAGCTGACAAAAACAGTTTTTGTGCCAAAGGACCTGATAAGCCGGCGGTGAAACGCGATTGCGTTCCGAGGCCAGCGGAACTTCAGGGGATGACGACGAGCCGCCGACGGCCGCTCTCTGGACGCTGCCACACCTTTTCAATCTCCGCGAGCGGCACAGTTTCTGTTTCGATTTGAAGAGCACCTTTTGCAGCCCAGTCCAGGACTTGGTTGATCGCGGCGACTAGCACATCCCGCGAAGGGATCCCGGCGGTTCCGAGGATCGTCAGCGCCGTGCTTCGCAAGACCGCTGCGGAAAGCGCGATAGTGGGCCCGGCGCTCTCTCCTACTTCGACCAGGCGCGTCTCCGAATTCACGGCGGCAAATTCCGGGCGGGTGATGGCGGAGAGTAGAACCTCGGTGGGTCGCCCCCAGACGTAGTCAATCACGACGTTGAATCCATCCTCCCCGGCTTCTTCGGAGAAGGCTTTCCGTAAGTCGTCGTCCGGCTGGTTGAGCTGAATGGTCGAATCGGCTCCGAGGCCGCGCAGTTTCTCCAACGCTTGCGGATTACGCCCGGAAGCAATCACTCGTCCGGCGCCCAGCCGCTTGGCAATTTGCACGGCCAGCGTCCCTGTCACACCGGTGGCGCCCAGAATGAGCACCTTTTCGCCCTTTGCTAGTTTCGCGCGCTGGCTGAGCGAGAGCAGAGCGGACACGCCGGGGTTCGGAAGCGCCGCGGCCGTCGCGTCATCGAGAGCATCCGGCACCGGGAAGCAAAACGCAGCGGGAACCACAGTACGCTGGGCCATCGCGCCGTAAGGACGGCGCGGCCCGCCAAAGAAAACCCTGGTGCCATCGGGGAGGCTGCCAACACCGTCCGTTCCGCAGATCACCGGCAATTCACGTGGACTGGCGAAATGAGTGCCTGCGGCAAGCTGCTGGTCCACAGACTTCAGCGATGCCGCGCGCACTTGCAGGATGGCTTCTTCGTTGCCTGCGGAGGGCTCCGGGAAGTCCTCCGAGCGGGGAGGCTTGCCTAACTCGTGCAATACGGCAGCTTGCATTGATCCTCATGTACTTGTGAAGGAGTCTCGGCTTGATCGAATGATCAGACCGTAGCTGGGTGGGATTATGCCACGGTTCGCCAAGCGGCGCTGCTCTGACGGCGTTTGGGGGAGATCAAGAGTTTCATCGTTTTCGCTGACGGTGAAAATTTATGTCCCGAAATACCGTCTGTATTGTGCTAAACATGTGGGCTCGAGGAGGTGCGCAATGACACCGAACGACTTTCGCAAACTGGCCCTTAGCTTCCCCGCAACTGCCGAGCACGCCCACATGAACCATCCGGACTTTCGCGTAGCGGGAAAAATCTTCGCCACACTCGGCTACCCGAGCAATGAGCGGGCCATGGTAAAGGTCACGCCGGTCGAGCAGGAAATGCTCGTGCGCGCCGAACCCTCCGTCTTCACTCCGGTAAAAGGCGCTTGGGGGCTTAAAGGTTGCACCAGCGTCAACCTCAAAGCCGCCGAGAAAACCACACTGCATCGCGCCATCGAAGCGGCCTGGCAACTCGCCGCCCCCGAAAGTCTTTCCCAGAAATTTCCAACCGAAGCAGCCGCAGCCCTCGCCGAGGCGCCGCACGCCAGGACTGGAAAGAAAAAAGTCCGCCGCGCTTCAAAACCGCGGAGCAACCGGCACTAACCCATCTGATCCTGGTGGCCCAAATGAATATGACCGTGGTTTAACGACCATGGTTGTACAGAGCTTTGGTAGGAGGAAAATAAAAAGCACGCCAGTCGAGTGCTCCCACCTGATGTAGATCGTCAGATCACTTACCGAGGCTTGCCGTCCCGTCGAATACTTTGAGAAGGATGATCCCTCCAACGATGGCGATACTAATGCTCAAAAGGGTTCCGATCAGGAAATATTCGACGAAACGCCCTGGAGACTTTAGT
>Ga0207033_1112_pt1 | contig 17598 bp, 9 predicted proteins | sample Alteio_BWMinCont_35_FD_153262 | JGI IMG/M metagenome (GOLD analysis project Ga0207033, IMG submission 153262) | Enriched cells from forest soil in Barre Woods Harvard Forest LTER site, Petersham, Massachusetts, United States -... | ecosystem: Environmental > Terrestrial > Soil > Temperate forest >... | reverse complement strand
ACCCACTGCCGCAGCCACCCGGTGCCTGATACTGGTATTCAAAGGTCTTCAGAATATTGTAGTCCTGGTCGCGAATTCGCTTCAGGCGGGAAAGTCCGTCGTATTCGTAATAGGTTACCCGGTTGCCGACATCCGTCTGGCTGGTCATGCCGACCAGGGGGGCATAGGTATAGGTGGTCATTTGGGCGGTGGCCGGGTAAAGCCTCAACTCGTCGATGTGCTGCCCGCTGCCGTTGATCGTGACGGAGCTTTGACCAGTGACTTTGTGCACGAAAAGGGTCCAATTAGTGTTGTTTATCATCTCCGTCTTTCCTTGAACTGGGTAGCCGGAAATAGTTCCCGATATAGTAAAGGGGGAACTATTAGTTGTCCAGTAGGAAACTATGTAAGTCGTGGAAGAATTCAGCCCGGATTTAGAGATATTTCCGTTTAAAATATAGGATTGGCTTCCAGTTATACCTGCAGTTGCATCCGTAGATCCGGTACCAATAGTCCAGTTACCGGTGCCGTCGGCTTCAAAACTGGTGTAAGCTGTCTGGTCAGCGGTAGTGTTAATCACTTTCGCTATCGGCTCCGTATTCAGGTAATCCCAAATGTAAGAGGTTGTTATCCCGTTATGGGGAGTGACTTGCTGGGGATTACCAAGATTAAAATTATAAGTCACTTCATTCGTATATCGACTGTCTTTCAGCAGACTGTTACCACTTACAACAGCATCGGAGAAACTGGTAGAGGGTACCTGGAGATCGATAAATTGCGATTTATTTGGGTATACAAAATTGGCCGGGCTAGAAGTATAATCATAGTGAGTAAACTCAGCCTGCACTAAGGCGCTATTTCTCCATTTACTTTGCTCGATCACCAGCGGCCTAAATTCATCCTGTAACTCTAATATCGGCATTAGCTCAGCGTCAGCAGCAGCCTTTGCATTGTTATGATCGGCCGTATAGGTGTTTCCTGGATCTGTAAAATTTTGACGCCGGAAAGCAATATAGGTTTGACGATCCACTGCCTTCATGTACCGGTAATTCACATAAATGTTCAGGCGGTCGAAAAAATAGTTAGGGTCGTTTGGACCGACAGTTAGCCCACCAATAGCACTGGCCAGATAAGCATTGTCACTATAGATATTGGTGTAATATGCGTTTAACTGATCCGGAACGTTATAGTTGCTAATCCTAAAATCAAAGGCATTTTTTAGATTGGTGACCATTCTTTCGCCCTTGGAGGAATATGAAAGCGTTTGGGTTGGCTGATGATGGTAACTGCTGCCGTAATAGGTGGTATTGATATCGGTAAGATAACTTCCGCTAACTTGATCATAGTTTTGGGTGATCATACTATCCCTTATTTTTTTTGCAGATTGTAACGTATATTCTGTGAACGTACTGATCCCTACAGGGACCTCCCCGTCTATCGGTACATTATTAAGAGGATCGATACTTTCCGGATCAGTTACGGCAGCAGCACTTTCGTAACCGGTTATAAACGTCCTGGAAATGATTCCGGGGGTTATCAAAGAATCAAACTGATATAAAGGAATGGAGGTTTTACTTTTAATCAACTGACCGCTTTGGGTGAAATGTCCCTCAAAAGCCAGTTCGCCACGCATGGGATCGAAGGGAACGGGAGGAGCCGGGGAATTGGGTAGACTGGGATCACAAAATGTCCCCAAAGTACGGACGCAAACATCCGTCAAGGGCGGATCCGACACCTGGGGAATAGCTCCATTGTTACTATAATACCGGTGTAGCGTATATCCGGTGCCTGTCTGGGATACATACACTTCGCCGTATCCGACATGATTCCCCTGGGTAGTAGTCATAGGCCGGATGCTAGACGGAGATTGATAATAGGATGCATTGGATCCGAAACAGGTAAAACATCCGGTGGAACTGCAGGAGGCGCCGTTGACAATTGCCCACGCATCATTCCTTAGTGCCTGCACATAAACGGGAATGCTGAACAAGACCCCAGAAGATTGGCCATTTGCAACATTGTTAAAAGTGTATCCATAGGAAGTCACCACATTTTGAGAAGTGATCGCGTCATTATTGGTGATTGATTTGATCCTCAGGCCTCCGATGGCCAAATTACTAAGCGTCGTATTTACTATAGGTTCTGAAAGCAGCGCCTGAATACCACTCGTCGTCACTTGATAAGTTGGGATGGTTATCGTAGCCGTGTAAGTACCTGCCGGAAGCGCTACCGTGGTTTGATAAGAGGAATTATTCCCTACTTCTGTTGAATAGACCGTTCCGGAGCTATTTGTTATTACCAAATTAGTTGTATAGGTATAGTTATTGGTAATTGAAATGCTGATGGCATTTCCATTGGTCGTAAATGTTTGGAAATCGGAGGTTTCTTCCTGGCCGTACTGTGCCAGGACCAGGTTGGCCAGTTCTGCTGTTGAATAAGTGGTGGAACTGCTATAGACATCGTTCGATTCAAATACAAAACTGGAGTTACCTCCCGTGGGATAGTTGATTTGCTGAAGAGTGCCCGCGAGGCAAGCTGGCCAATGGGTATCCCTATCAGCGCCGGATACCGTCGTGATCGGGTCCGATTGACCGGCCGCCGGAATGATCATATACGTCGGAATAAGGCCGGTATTAGTGGTTACGCCATTATAAAAACCCCAGTGATCAATACCAAAACTTAATTTCCGGGGGACAGTTCCGGAAAAATAACTGAATTTATAGGGCGGCAATTGAAGCGAATGATCGCAGGTAAACTCCTGCACGCTGTCTAAGCGTAACCGGTATTGATCGGATTGCAAATTCAGGTTAGGATAGGTTGTTGTAAATAGTGATCCGGTCAACGGGTTACTATCATAAAAATAACTGAAATAAAAAGAGTCCTTTTTGCAAATATTACCGGTGTTTATAGATATGGATCCCAAAGTCCTTCCGCCCAAACCGGAGGAAACATTAGGCTGATCGTCTATTCCGGTGTATTGGGTCCCCAAACTCAAATCTTGTCTCAAACTCCCGGGATTAAAATCAACCTCTCCGTTCAAAAACATGATTTTGGAAAGCCGGACGCCATTGATAAAATTCTTATCCAAATCATATTCAAGATTGTAGGCAAAAATATTGGGATTGCGTACAGAAGGAATAGGGTACATCGATAAAGTATAGTAGCTGTAGTTCTCTGCCTGGTATATTAGGTTAATCCAAAATTGCCCATCGGCAGACGCTATCTTATTCAAATACCAGGATGAGGACGCTCCCTGACCGGTGTAGCTGCTTTGTGTCGTAACATTGTAGGTTTCTTCAGTAGCATCGATATTGCCATCGGTATTGGGATTCTGGCCGAAAAAATATTGCACCCCATCGGGAGTAGTAATGATAAACCCGGAAAATCCTCGCCAATCGGAGCCGGTATAGATTGGAACTATCTTAAGGTCCATTTCAGGAACGATGATCGGGGTTCGATCGTCATTGAAATAGAATTTGCCTGAATATCCATTGAAATTAAAGAAAAACAAATCGGGTTCACCGTCGAAAATGCCGGTTTGCAGATAGCTATCCTGCGGTGCGTAACCAGTTGTCATTCCTGGTCTTCCGACGGGGCAAACATATGGCGAAGCTGCACAGAAAGACGGCCCCGGTCCAAAAAGATAGCTGCTATAGCCATAATCACTGAAATGGCCTTTGGACGTAGAGTAAGCGTACAACCCCTTATCATCAGGTGCGCCAACCACCGTTCTGGTGATTACGCCACCCGCATTCAGGCACCAGCCCGAGCCTACCCAACTGGCTTGTTCCTGCACTTTTACCCCCGATGCATGATAGCTCAAACTGATCGAAAGCTCCAACGGGCCTGATTTTACGGTATAAATCGGGATATCAATATTGGGAATGCCCGTATGATAGTTGACCGGGATATCTCCGTATTTACCCAATGCAGCCGCGTTAGGAGATGAGATGGTCACTTTCCCGATGGCTGTATTATATTGAGGAAAACCTGCAGTAAGAAGGCCGAAAATTGCACTCAGAAATAAAAGAATGCCCTTAATTCCTTTCATAACAATAAAAAAGTTTTAATGGTCTTCACTTTTAGAAATTATACCCCACCCTAAACACTAGCGGCGTCGTCCTCGGCACCGCCTCGTAACTCAAAACATCCCACAAAAGCGAAAGCTTCGTCTGCTTCAGCACCCGGCTCTTCATGGACACGGACTTACTGACGCCGATAAGACCCGATTTCACCCAGTACTGAATCTGCCGAATTTGTTGATATTCAGTGAAAGGAGTCGTATAGTTATACTCAAATGCGCCCGTCGCGGAAAAGCTGCCCTTGATGGCGATATCGAAAAACGAGCGAAGGGCGACGCCTTGCCCGGTTACCGCAATATGATTAAAGCCGGTGCCCCAGCCAACCCGCATGGCCGCCCCGATACCCACATCGTTACCGTGGCCTAACCTGTAGGAAAGATTGAGCCCCAGGCTGGTCATGGCGGGAAAATAATAGGTACTCTGCGTGGTCTGAAAGTCAATCCCATATTGAAAACGATGGAGAAAAGATTTTGTCTTTTCCGCATTCGGCCGAAAATTTGGCGCGTCGATATCGCTGCTGCCACCTCCGAGCTGGCTTAATTTGCTCTTGTAAGCCGCCAGCTGCGATTGGGCCGACTCGACCTGCGACGATCCGGCAGACGAGCTGTTGTTTGAATTACCGCCGGAAGCCGCAGCGCTCACCTGGCTTTTGACCGCTGCCGTGATTTGGCTGCGGGTTTGAAGACCCGCCAGGACCTGTGGGGCGGAAGAAGAACCGGGTAAAGTGAAAATAGAAGAAAGCTGCGAGTTGGTCTTCATAAAGCCGTTAAAGGCGGGCAGCCGGCTGAGCAAAGCAAGCGCCTTTTGCTCCAGCTGATCCGGGCTATTCAATTCATTTCGAAATTGGGTCACCTGGGCAGAATAGTAATACATAGTGCTTTGCATGCTGGCATATGGCTTACTGAGCAGCCCTTGTAGGTTGCCATGCTGAGCGATATACTGGCCGATCAGTTGCTTGCGCTGCTGCATATACGCCTTTATTTGACCGGCATCCTGCATCTTCGCCTGCAAAGCCTGCAATTGACTCATCGATGCCTGGATCTTTGCCTGGATCTCCGGCGAAAGGCTGGCCGTCGCCTGACCCGGCAGGGCTGAATTGATGCTGCCGCCCTGGGTCAGCACCTGCGGATTTTTTTGCAGGAAAGCGAGCGCCCCGTGCAGGGAATCCGCCACAGGCTGATATTGCCCGCTTAATTTTTGATGACTGCTGCCCGTATCCGCCTGCAATTTTTGCCATAGCTGCGCATATTGCTGGCTGGAACCGGCGAATAGCGTTTTTGCAGCGCCCGAATCAAACGCATACAATTTCTTCTCCAGGCGCTGCTCCTGCTGCTGCAGCTTCTGCAGGTATTTTTGAGTTTGCCGTTGCAAGCGCTGGTTCAGGCTGGCCGTGCGCGATTGGATGCTGCCAAAAACGCGCATGGGAAAATGAGTCAGCTTGTCCGCAGCCGAGTCGGCGGATTGTGCATGAGAAGTATTCACGGCAAGGCATAGGACTGCCACGAGGCAAAAAGCCAGTTTCATAAGCATATAGCTCGATTTCAGTAAAAATGGTACTGTTACCTAAAACTCAGTAATAGCGGGCTGGGAACAAACAAGAAAGGATGGGGAATTCTTCGTTTTAAAAACTTGGAGGGCCAGAAAGGAGCAGCCCAAAGCAGGTGTCTCATGTGTTAAAGTTTAATAGTTAGGGAATAATGATTAGCGAAAAGGGAAGGATTATGGAGATCGAAGTAAGAGCAAATTCTTAGAAAAAACAAATGGCCTAAAGTTAATAACTTATCCTTTTTATAAAAACAAACTCTTATTTCCGTAGTCATTAAAAAGGATCATTATATTAATTCGGCTGATGAACAGCGCAAAGGGATGGATAAAATAGTAGTAGTTCTACTTGTGGGAGAATAGAATTCTTACTTCGTAAATTTTTTGAAATAGAGGAAAAGTACTCGATGTTTTTGCGGTTTTCCACATCGGTACGGAAGCAAATAATCTAGAAAAGATAAAAGGATTCCGTCTTTATGTAAGCCATACTCACTCAAGACATTTCCATCGAAATCCTCTGCAAGTATGCTGCAAACCCCGGGAGGCAGCCGACAAGGTGCCCGGAGTCACATTCATAGCAGCTGCGGCTGCCTTTATACTTTCAAAGGTCCGAATATACTTTCCTTTTGCACTATATTGGCCGACACGCTTTGATAGTGTGGAGGCTAAAGATTGTCGGCCCCATTGGTATCCTGTCAAGTCAATCTTTTCCGGACCATAGCCCTTCTTCCAGAAATAGCCTTTGGCACTTTTTTGTTTTCCACGCATGACCAGGCCAATGGCAGTCGTGCTGGCTCCAGTCGCGTCTTTCGCATCCGTCAGGGAAGGGTAGCGGGCGACTCGCTCCCCGGATAACGTGTATTGTGTCACCTTCATCCCAAGCCGTTCCCTGTTTCTCTTTCGCCGGGCTTCCAGAAAAGTCTTTACATCTATCCTGGCTTCCTTCCCCCAACGCCACAGATACTTTCCCGCCCGGATATTTTTACCTCTGGCTACCAAACTGATGGATACGCTGGCTATCCCCGTCGCCACCTCCGCCTGCCTCAGGCTTCGATAAGTGTGTGTTTTTTTTCCGGACTGATTGTATTGGGAAACCTGCCTTTGCCGGCTACGGACGATCTTTTGCCGGTTTTCTGCGCGCGTTTCTGCGGGCAGATCCAACAGCGGACTGCGAAACCTCTTCCTTGCGACAACTCGTTGTTGCTTTTGACTTCGGCTTACCGCCCGGAGATTCCCGGGACGGATATTGAAATTGTCAGTATCCGCTGCCAGAACCTGGATGCCGTGATCAGTAAGATCGAATTGTTGTACAAAGCAATAGTACACCATGCGGGCTACCATAAACAGGTGTCTTTGGCCGGAAAACGTCACTCGTACAGAGAGAAAACGTGTCGTGTCACCGACGAATCGATTGGAGTATTTTGCAAGGATGGGCTTAATAATCATCGCTGGTTTAAAATAGATTGCCCCGTTGCGATACTCCATTTCGTAAGCACATCTTTTCACCCTACCGTAATTGGAAATCAGAAAATATCCCCCCAGGCCAGGAATGTTCTTCCAGCGCTCGCCCCTGATAGATCGTAAATCTGTATTCAAATAAGGATAATCCATCTGACCACTTTTTGCTATCTCCTATCCCCGCTTCCTCAAAAACCGATTCGTAAGCCATTTGCGAACCGGCTCATCGTATAGCTTAAGTGAGGCATAGGCTACGGCAATACTCACTGCCAAAACCACCACGCCCCCTAAAAGACCCGTTGCCATCGGCACCTTATTCCTGACAACCCAGGCCAGATGCAGGTATATAAACGGGTAATGCGTGATATAGAGCGGATAGGATATAGCACCCAAAAACCTGCAGATTTTGGTCGAATATTTTCCGGTAAGGCTGCCGCCTGCACCAATAAAGACGATCAATGGGAAAAAGACAATAATAGAAACCGCCTCATACAGGCCATTGGCCCAAAGATGCTCCGGGCCGCCGATTCTCGGAATAGAGAAAATAACAATCAGCAGCAGGCTGCAAATCCAGAAAGCGCCCCTGACAGGTATCAGCTTGCCGATCCGCATTAACAGCACCCCCGCAAAAAAGGGGTAAAGCACGCGGGCAAAGCCAATGTGCAGTTGGGTGCTATCGAGCGCCCAGCCGCCTATCACATCGCCCTGGGGACCCATTACCAAATACTGAACAAGGAAGCATGCCGATAAAACCACAAATACCGTGAGCACTAGTTTGGAGAACCTTCGCACCACCAGGGCATAGAGGATATTGGCAATGTATTCAAAAAATAACGACCACGCGGGGCCATTAAGCGGATGCATCTCCTGCCAGCCGCGGATATCCATAGAGACAGGCAGGGGTAGCATGGTAAAACCAAGCAGCATCACCAGCAGCATCTTCCAAACCGGTGTTGTACCGATCAATGGGAATGCCCCGCAGGCCTGTGCATAAAACAGCAACGCGCCGATGATCGTGCCCATAATGACCATCGGCTGCAACCGGATCAGACGCCGTTTATAAAAATCCCATTGGGTCATCTTGCCCCATCGGTCGTCATAGGCATAGGCTACCACAAAGCCGGACAACACAAAAAAGAAGTCGACCGCCAGGTAACCGTGGTTGATGATCTGGTGAAACCGGTCACCGGAATACGTTTCCAGGACATGAAAGACGACAACTAAAATGGACGCCACGCCACGCAATCCGTCGAGGATTTCATAATGGCTTTTTGATTCGAGATACGCAGGGGTTTTTGTCATTACCTGACAAAATAAGTAAAATCCCGGATACGGCAATATTACTCATCCTTCAAATATTTAGTCGGGTTGGACGTATGTGCTTTAAAGATGTGCCAGGATACGCTGATGACCGTCATAGCGATCAGGCTGATGAAAGATAAGACCAGCGGTACCACGGATACGCCCGATTCGGGCGCGATTATCCCAAACAAAACGCCGGTAAGCCACCAGGAAAGAGGTAACCCGAATAGAATAGCGAATCCGATAGCATATAAGAACTCTCTGTTGATGAGGTATATGATACTTCCAATCCCTGCACCAAGCACTTTCCGCACACTTATTTCCTTCATCTTTTTGCCCAATATCAGCAGGGCCAGGCCAAAAATCCCGGTTATGCAAATGACCACCATAATTATAGAGGCCGCGCCCGTCACCTGTGAAACCTGGACAAACCCGCTGAAATAATTGTCGAAAACGGCGTCCTGGTAATGATATTCAAATGGCAGGTTAGGATTCACCTTTTTCCAAACTTTTTCAACTGATGTGTGCGCGGTTGAAAATAAACCGGATGATGTCTTTACATAAACATAGCCCAAGTCCGCGGGTTTGCAGCCCATTACCAGCACCGGCCCTACCGGGGTTTCAAAATCCTGGAAATGAAAATCATTTGTCTCGCCTACAATCTGATATCGATGGCCCTGATAATCGATATTTTTCCCGATGCCGGTGTTCCAATGCATTTGTTTCAGGAAGGCCTGGTTGACTAAAACGGCATCTGTCTGGTCTGATTGGAGCTGCGGGCTCAAGTCCCTGCCCTTTGTAATGCTGATACCCATCTGGGTCGCAAATCCGGGCAAAGCGCTTATGCTCTGCACCGTTTCATCCTTTCCTTCGGTCTTTACCACCAATTGCCGGGTAAATTGGCCAAGCGACTGGGCAGACCCGGTAACCGATTTTACCGTGCTGCTGTTTTTCAGCTCATCTTTAAAGGCATCAAAGCTTGCCGTTTTATCCAGCGTCACTACCACATTCCCGGCAGGGTCATATCCCCAGGGCCTTGCTTTTATCTGCTTTGTCTCCCGGACAAAGGCTATAGCGATTGAAATAGTCAAAAAAGTAAGGAAAAACTGGAAGCCTAACAGCGATTTCCGGAAACGGTTTTTACTGCCCATTTTACTATTGCCCTTCATGATATTTATAGGCTTAAATGCGGAAATATAAAGAGAAGGATAGGAAGCTCCGCTCAGCGAAGATATAATAACCAATGCCACCAGAGCGACCCAGGTGCGATAATTATTAAAGAGATTTTTTGTCAGGTCGATAGGGGCAATCTGCATAAACCAGGGTAGAAAAATGTATTTAGCCAAAACCAGTCCTACCCCCACAGCGATGCTGCAGAGAATAAAATTTTCGAGAAGAAATTGAACGATGATCTGTCTTCTGGTGCTGCCCATTACTTTTCGCACACCGATCTCTTTTAACCGGGTAGCTGCGGAAGCGATGGCGATGTTCATATAGTTAAAATAAACCAGCAACAAGGTTGAGATGCCGATAATGACCAGCATAATATAGGCTGCAATATGGGTGGAGTTAAACCGTTCATTGGTTACCTTATAAGAATGAAAATTCATTGTTTTCAACGGCTGGTAATGAAAGGCTACTATCTTGTCATCCACGTTTGCGGCGTTATACAACTGCAGGTATTTCCTGCTGCGATTTTGTATGGACAACAACGAGGCCTCGTCATTTGCCTCCAGGAATGTTATCATCGAGCTTTGGCTCCAGTCGCCCGGCCGGTCCATTCCTAATGACGTCATTTTGCTGTAGGGAACAAGCGCGTGGAAATCCCAGGAAGCCTCATCCGGCTGTTTTTCAAATACTCCTTTAATCGTAAAATTTACGATGGTTTCCTGGCCATTCTTATTAAACCGCACACTCAGGTTCCTGCCTACGGGGTTTTCTTTGCCAAACAGCTTTTGAGATAGCTCTTCGGTAAGGACTATACCGTCCTGATCCGTAAAATCCTGCTTTTTTCCCCATTTAACCGGGTAATCGAACATCTGGTAAAAAGCATCATCGACGAATTCAAGGTTTTCCCTGAAAACATTATCACCCTGTTTTATGATAACCCCCGTCTGATTAATCCTTGTACTATTTTTTATTTGCGGGAAATCTGCCTTTAGCATGGGCCCCATCGGAGACGGTGAATTACCCCATAATTGCTGGTTGCCCTCTTTTTCCGAAACCCTTTCAATAACAAAAAGGTGGTCGAGGTTGTGATTGAAATTGTCAAAATGCATGGAGAAGTCAAAAAACTGAAACACCACCAGGCAGCAGCCTACGGCCAGGCCGAGGCCGAGGATGTTTATTGCCGACGATAATTTGTTTTTTACAAGGTTGCGTATCCCTAGTTTTAAGTAGTTCTTTATCATGTCGGCTTTGGTTTGCCGATCAACTCACAGTAAGCATACCATTCATTCATTTATTTGATTAACAATCAATTATATGAATTAGCTTTTATACAAACTGTACGAATACGGACATCAGCTGCCCGGTTTTAATCCGCCTCCGCCACCATGTGCATCGGTATAGCAATACGATTCCAGCTGTTAATGGTGATTATGGTGAAGATCACGCCGGCCAGCTTCTTTTCCCCCAACAGGTTCAAGGCGTTAGCAAACGCCTCATCCGTTACTCCTTCTTTTGAAATGTTCGTCACCTGCTCGGCCAGCCGGAGCACGGCCCGCTCTTCTGCTGTAAAAAATGGCGTTTCCCACCAGGCGCTCAGGGCAAAAAGCCGCTGCGTCGTTTCACCCAGCATTAATGCATCTTTCGTATGCGCATTGATACAATACCCGCAGCCATTTATCTGCGATACCCGTATCCTGATCAATTCTTTTAGCTTTGGCGCCAGTTCAAACGAATCCACTGCGTTGTCTGCGACTTCCATTGCTTTGTAGATAGCCGGTTCGGCTTTGTTGATGTTCATTCTTTGTTTCATGACTTTTATTTTATACAAAGATGGGGCGTTCGGGGGCCCCGTGGACAACGCTTTGCGCTGTCCTTCCGGTATGCAGTTTGGAAAGCTGATTCAGTTTTGATTCGGTAGTATTCAGCGTGGACGCCATTTGGCGTACGGTAAGGTTTTCCCTTGCGATTCAACCAATTGGCTTTTAGTTCAAATTCATTTTCATCCACCACCAGGGTCGCTGTGCCGGAGGAGCACCAAACCAGCACATATTTCCGGATGCGCCTTGGTTTACACAGGTTCGTAGCCTCTTCAAAAGCTGTAATGTCGATCATGGATGAGACGAATATCCCCTAATTTAAGAAATAATTATACTAAGCCGACTGCAAAAACATTGTATATTTCTGTTAGTCATTTATGGAAACCAAACCCCTCCTCCTGTTATTGTCCCTGGCTGTCCTTTGGACGGCATGTAAAGATAAAAAGCTGACTGTCAGCCAACCGCAAGCCATGGGGTCGAAATTCGATCCTGACAGCGCGGCGCTGTTTTCGAGACTCGACAGCAACGAAATTTTTCGACGGCTTTTCGACAACCCGGTCATAAATGGTAAGACAGCAGTCTGGAAGCCCAATTATTACGAGGGAATGACTTTCCTGCGGTCGTACGACGACAGCTGTCATACGGCGATGGATACTATCCTGCATTTTATCAATCGGGATGGCCAGCCTTGCGCCGTGACGGTGTTTGCCACCTACAGCTATATTAAAGACAGCATGGATGGGCTGAAGGTAAAGATCAGCGGCTGTCATTTCTGTTCGGCACAGGTTGGGATGGCGCTTTTTGAGCAGCGTGCGGACGGCAAATGGGAAATCTATGAATTTGAGAAGCTGTTGACCGATGCGGGAGTATTTGGGGGCGCTGGCGTGGGTGGGGTAGGAGAATATTCGTTAGTAAAGATTGAAGACAACTGGACTGCGCTTTTGCTAAAGAAGCCGGTCTCTGCGGGTATGGGAGAGGAAGAGGGGGATGCGGAGCTGTATGCGATCGAAGCCAAGATGCCGAATGGGTATCCCGGCCTCACCTTAAAGCCGATCCTTTCCTATTCTTATCATCATTCCGTTCACGATGAGCCCGGGGAGCCGGAGCTTGAAGAAAATACGACATTGAATGTGGTTAAGAGAAAGATGGGTTATTCCATTATCCGGTTGGTTACCATAAAGAACGGCAGGCGAACAAGCCGGGATTACCGGTTCCAGGATGGAGAGAACAGCTTCGTACAGACGCGGGGAAGGTAGTCCGCCTGCTTGAACCAACTTGTTCCAACTTGTACTATGGCTTAGCATCTGCCACGGCGGAAATTCAGTATTTTGGTTGCACCAAAACAACTACCGGATGGAAGCCCTTGTTAAAGCTGGACGGTGGGCATTTGCTATTTGTCTGATCGGCCTTGCGGGCCAGCAGTTGTATTATTCTGACCTGCGTCTCGTATTCGTGCCGGCCTGGGCGTCGCCAATACCAGGACATACCTTGCTGGCCTGGCTTTTCAGTATCATCCTCATCGGGTCTGCCACCACCCTTCTTCTGAACAAGGGGGTCCGGACCTCCATGTTACTCCTTGGCAGCCTGCTACTTGCCTTGTTCCTTTTTAGTTATGCGCCCTTCGAAGTGTGGGTCAATCCGAACGGCCTGCAGATCGGGTCATGGAACAACGCTTTGAAGGAGCTAATGTTCTCCGGTAGCGCCTTTGTCATTGCGGGCACGCTTCCTGATGCTCACGCGGCTGGCGGCCAAAGGGGGTGGGCATTCACCAGGCCGCTGGAAGTATTTATACCGATGGGGAGGATCTTTTATTCGATTATGCTGGTCGTCTTTGGCATCGAGCATTTTCTATTTGGCGAGTTCGTCAAGTCGCTTGTTCCCAGCTGGATCCCGGGCGACCTTTTCTGGACTTATTTTGCCGCCGTTGCGCTGATTGGTGCGGGGGTTGCGATTATTTTTCGGATTAAGGTTAAGCTGGTCGCTACCCTGCTGGGGGTAATGGTGTTTATCTGGTTCCTTATACTACATATTCCCAGGGCGGTGGTTGCGCAGGCTTCGGATATGGGCAATGAATTGTCAAGCGTGTTCGAATCGCTGGGGGTGAGTGGAATCGCGTTTGTGATCGCAGATGGGTATCGGGGTGGTCAAGGTTCAATTACAAGATCTGGTGAGAATTAAGATTGACATTGAGCTCTTGCCCCCGGTCCCATCTTTATATAGGTGCGAATTTTTTTGACAGACCGTGGCAATGGCTTATATTACTTCTCATCTATGCACATGAGAAAATATCTGCTGCTCAGCCTACTGTTGCCTATTTGCTGGCAAGCTATGGCTCAAAAAAAGGTCTCCGCTGCTGCTTCCACCGACAAGAGCGTCCTATTCGATGCCTATGTCCGGCAGGGACTAAAACTTTGGCAAGCTCCGGGGATGAGTATTGCTGTTGTAAAAGATGGCAAGGTCGTTTTCAAAAAGGGTTATGGCGTCACGGAGCTGGGTAAGCCTGCGCCGTTTACGACTTCTACCCTCTCGATCTGTGCCTCAACGACCAAGGCCATGACAGCCGTTTGTATGGGCATGCTGGTGGATGAGGGCAAGGTAAAATGGACGGATAAGGTCAGCGATGTCTTTCCGGCTTTAAAGCTGCATGATAATTACGCCAACAGCGAAATGACGGTCAAAGACCTGTTTACGCATAACACCGGTCTGGGCAATGCGGACTGGCTATGGGTGGAAGGCGTTCCCCTTGACAGTATTATTTATAAGATGCGGCTGATTGAACCCGCCTATTCATTCCGATCTTCTTTTATTTATCAAAACCTCATGTATATGGTCGCCGGCGAGGTGATCCACAAGATAAGCGGCAAACCCTGGAATGAATTCATCACCGAACGGATCTTTACCCCACTCGGAATGACGCATACCTATCCCAGCTATAGGGCGTCGATACAGGAGCCGAGTCATATCACTCCGCACTTCATGTATGGAGATACGGTGGTTAAACCCATCCGATACATCGAAGTGAAAAACGTCGACGCGGCGGGTGCGGTATGGAGCTGCGCGGATGATATCAACAAATGGATGCTCTGTTTACTTGACAGTACGCGGACGCCCGGCGGGACAAAGCTTTTGAAACCGGAAACCTACAAAATGCTGTTCACGCCGCAGAGCATGGTAACGGCTAAGGAGTTTTATCCCACGGCCAGGGCTACCAAGCCTCACTGGACCACCTATGGCCTGGGCTGGTTCCAGGAAGACTATCATGGTAAGATGGTGAATTTTCATACAGGTAGTCTGGATGGCGCAGTGGCCATCTGCGGTCTGATCAATGACGAGCATTTCGGTATCTATATTTTCAGCAATCTCGATCATACGGAGCTTCGACATGCGCTGATGTACAAGGCGATGGACCTATGGGTATTCAATGACAACGGCACGAACTGGAGCGACAGTCTCTACACGATCTACAAGGGCATGCGCGATTCTGCCAGCCAGCGTGAAAAAACGTTTGAGGCCAAGCGCGTTTTTGATACCAGGCTATCCCTGGCCCTGGCGTCATACACCGGGACATACAGTCATCCGCTGTATGGGAATGCGTGGGTCAAACTGGAGGGCGATTCACTTATTTTATCCTACCCAAACAATATTCGTGTCAGATTAAGTCATTGGCATTATGATACTTTCCTTGGCCGGTTTGACTATGAATGGATGGGGAAGGACTGGTTGACTTTCCGGTTTAATGCGGAGGGGAAGGTGTCGGGATTTAATTTTTTGGGTACGGAGTATGAGAAGGGGGATTAGGGGGATGGTATCTCCAAAATCACCAAATTAATGGGTAATTAGACACTATTTTCTTAAATTAGAGTAAATTCCTTCCAATGAAAAAGGTTTACTCATTTGTGCTGTTCCTGCTCCTTTCCTCGGGTTGCTTTGCGCAAGTCATTGGCCGGGTAGATAAGGTGACGAAAGAATTTTCGATAGCCGCCAATCAAAAGGTGGATTATATAGTCTATGGTTATCAGATCGCGAATGCGACGACGCAGAGGCTGATCTGTTTTTCTTCGAATCAGGATGTGGTAAGGGCTAATAGTCCCGACAAACTGGGTTCCTATTTCGATACCTTCAGTATGCCGCCGGGTGCTAAGATCATGTATCTGGGGGTGGCGGGGACCTTTGGGAAGATGAGCTTTGTAACGGGAGCCGGGCAAAAGACTATCTTTTATTTGCCGAGGTCGAGCTTTGTGATAAAGTAAATAAATGGAGCTTTTTTCGTAACTTAATAGGAAATACGCTTGCCATGACTAGCTTTGACACCTCTCACGTCAAGAATGTAGTCTTGCTTGGTCATGCCGGCTCTGGCAAGACCACCCTCGCAGAATGTATGCTCTATGAGGCAGGACTCACCACCCGGCGCGGCTCCATCGAAGAAAAGAACACCGTCGGCGACTTTTATGAACTGGAACAGCAGCGGGGTAATTCCATTTTTTCAAAACTTCTGCACACGGAATGGCGCGGCTATAAGATCAATATCCTGGACACGCCCGGATATGACGACTTTGCCGGAGACATGCTGTCGGCTCTCCGGGTGGCGGATTCCGGCATCCTGCTACTGAATGCCAATTTCGGAGTGGAAGTGGGCGCGGATCTCGTTTGGGAATACACCGATCGCTTTCGGACGCCTATGCTACTGGCTGTCAACAAATTGGACCAGGACAAGGCGGACTTCGACCGCACGGTGTCAGAGGCCCGGGATCATTTTGGCAATAATGTCGTGGTGGTGCAGTATCCGCTGAACCAGGGGCTCGGCTTCAACACGATCATCGACGTTCTTCGGATGACCCTATATCGATTCCCATTGGAGGGAGGCCGGCCGGAAAAATTACCCATCCCCGATACGGCAAGAGAGAAAGCGGACCGGCTGCGTAAAGAACTGATCGAAGCCATTGCCGGAAATGACGAGATCCTGATGGAAAAATACTTCGACAAAGGCGAGCTCGACAACGAGGAGATGGAGACCGGGCTTAAAAAAGCCATCATCCGGCACGACCTTTTCCCGCTTTTTTGCCTTTCCGCCAAAAAGAATATGGGCAGCGGCCGGATCATGGGCTTTATCGACAGTGTCTGCCCTGGTCCGGCCGAGATGCCGATGCAGCGTACCCTTTCAGGGGAGGCCCTGCCCTGCGATCCGGAAGGGCCACCCTGTATATTCATCTACAAGACCCTTTCGGAAGCCCATATCGGTGAGATGTCCTTCTTTAAAGTATATTCAGGCAAGATCAAAGTGGGAATGGAGCTCGTCAACGAATCCAACGGAGCGACTGAAAAGATAAACCAACTCTTTGTGGTAGAGGGCGGTAAGCGCATACCCGTGAATGAGCTGTCGGCAGGCGATATCGGGGCCACGATCAAACTCAAGCATACGCATGTCAACAATACCCTCCACGCTTTGGGGAAAGACCTTGAACTCGAGCCTATCGAATTCCCATCCCCGCTCATGAGCGTTGCCATAGAATCCGCGCAAAAAGGAGAAGAGGAAAAACTGGCCGGCGCCATCCACCAGATCCGCGAGGAAGACCCTACGGTGCTGCTGGAAATGTCGCAGGAGCTTAAGCAAACGATCGTCCATTGCCAGGGAGAGTTGCACCTGTCCGTGATCAAATGGAAGCTGGAGCATTTTTCAAAGAACCTGCGCGCAAGCTTCAGCCGACCGCGTATTCCCTATCGGGAGACGATACGCAAACCGGTTCAGTCCAGCTATCGCCATAAAAAGCAATCGGGCGGAGCCGGACAGTTTGCCGAGGTATATATGCAGGTGGAACCCTGGTTTGAAGGCATGCCCGACCCCAAAGGTCTCACGGTGCGAGGCCGCGAAGAATTCCAGTTGGACTGGGGCGGCAAACTCGTCTTCCTGAATTGTATTGTGGGCGGCGTCATCGATCAACGTTTTCTGCCCTCCGTCCTGAAAGGCGTCATGGACAAAATGCAGGAAGGCCCGCTTACGGGCTCCCACGTCCGGGATGTCCGCGTGATACTGTTCGACGGTAAGATGCATCCGGTAGATTCCAATGATATCTCCTTTAAAATTGCCGGGATGATGGCTTTTAAGCAGGCTTTTCAGGAGGCTGACCCACAGATACTCGAACCCATCTATGCGCTTACGGTGTCGTGCCTGGGCGACCAGACCGGTAGTATCATCAGCGACCTTCAGACTCGTCGCGCCATCCTCGAAGGCATGAGCACGGAGGGTCATT
>Ga0207033_1111_pt1 | contig 17609 bp, 14 predicted proteins | sample Alteio_BWMinCont_35_FD_153262 | JGI IMG/M metagenome (GOLD analysis project Ga0207033, IMG submission 153262) | Enriched cells from forest soil in Barre Woods Harvard Forest LTER site, Petersham, Massachusetts, United States -... | ecosystem: Environmental > Terrestrial > Soil > Temperate forest >... | reverse complement strand
ATATGGACAACCTGGACCGCTTCTTCCTGGACGGTTCGGACGGCTATGCAGAGCTATTGCCGGCAACAGGTTACGGACCAACCAAAGGGCGTACGAACAAGGGAGAGCTGACGCAGCCGGATACGGTGCATCAGACAGTGCAGATGGATGAGATGTCCGGCATCCTGCTGCAAGGGCATCAGCCGGTGGTGCCGGTAGATGGCGAGGAGGCGCTGAAAGATATGCGGATTATTGCCGCAATCTATGAGGCGGCGAAGACAGGTGGGAAGATTCAGTTGAAAGGCTAAAACCCGGGTTATCGGCAAGGAAGATTCCTTTCCGGAAGTGGTCTTCGACTTTGAAAAAAAATGATTTTCTATGGGCGGTCGGGCACGTTCCTTAGAGTGCATCGACATCCGGGATGACGACGACGCTGCGGAACTTGCGGTCGTTGTGGAGGATGGCGGTCTGCTGCCGGATGACGTGCTTGGCGAAAGAAATGGTGGGGCCGTCCTTTGGAAGCTTTAGCATGAGCTCCATGAGGTATTGATTGCGGATACGGGCGATGACGGGTTCGGCCGGGCCAACGAGATAAGCGGGAAATTCCTTTTTTAGGGTGATGGCGAAAAAGCCGGCGGCAGCGTCGACGATATCCTTGTCGCGGTGGCGGAAGGTCACCCGGATGATACGAGAAAAGGGAGGATAGCCGAATTGCTGGCGAAAAGGCAGCTCGTGCTCAAAGAATAATTTATAGTCATGGGCTTTGACATATCCCAATACCGGATGGGTGGTGTCCGCCACCTGGATGAGCACCTTCCCTTCTCCGTCTTTGCGGCCGGCACGGCCGCTCACCTGTTCCATTAATTGAAAGGCTCTTTCGTTGGCGCGGAATTCCGCAAAATGGATGATGCTATCGGCATCCAGGATGCCCACGAGGTTGACATGCTCGAAGTCCAGTCCCTTAACGACCATTTGGGTTCCGACGAGGATATCGATCCGTTGCTGTTCGAATTGCTGGATGAGCGTGTCATGCGCTGTTTTTCCCCTCACGCTGTCGATGTCCATCCGTGCGATACGGGCTTTGGGGAAGACAGCTTCGAGATGTTCCTCTATCCGCTCGGTCCCAAAATTACGCTGGACGAAGCGATGGTTGCCGCAGGCGGCGCAGGTGTGGACGGGCGGATATACGGTGCCGCAATAGTGGCAATGCAGCTTATTGGTCAGCTTATGAAAGTTGAGCGACACATCGCAGTTCCGGCATTGCGGGATCCAGCCGCAGACTTCGCAGACCTGGTAAGGGGAGTAGCCGCGGCGGTTCTGAAAAAGGATGATTTGCCGGCCGGCGGCCAAAGATTTTTCGATCTCGGCATGCAAAGGAGGACTGAGGATGGGTTTGCCATGATCACGGGAGCCGGTAAGGGGGTCGTCGGAGGACGGGGTGGCATCGGCAGGGACTTCGGAGCCGGGATCGGCGGCGCGGGCCGGCGAGAAGAGGTCGCCGGGAAAAGTATCGGTGGCGGCGGCAGGCGGATGGGTTGCGGGGAGCGGAACAGGACGACGTTTGTCTTTGGAAAACCGGGTACCGGTTGAACGAAGCGCCTTTGTATCGATGACGGCGATCTCCGGGAGCGGCACATTGCCATAGCGTTCACCCAGCCCGACAAGTCCGTATTTCCCGGTAGTAGCGTTATAATACGATTCCACAGAGGGAGTGGCGCTGCCCAGCAGCACCCGGGCGCCGAAAAGCGAAGCATAGTAAATAGCGGCATCCCTGGCATGATAGCGGGGCGCGGGCTCCTGCTGTTTGTAGGAAGCATCGTGCTCTTCGTCGGCGATGATAAGACCGAGCCGGGCGAAAGGCAGGAAAATGGCGGAGCGGGCTCCCAAAACAACTTTTAGCTCCCCGGTACGGATCTTGTTCCAGGTCTCCAGCCGTTCATTCTGGCTGAATTTGCTGTGATAGATCCCCACATAACCGCCAAAATGCCGCTGCAGCCGGCGGATGATCTGCGAAGTGAGGGCTATTTCAGGCAACAGGTAGAGGGCCTGTTGACCCTGACGGATAGCCGCTTCGATCTGACGGATGTAGATCATGGTCTTGCCGCTGGACGTCACGCCGTGCAACAGGCAAACGGATCGTTCCCGGTAGGCTGCTTCGATACCGTCGAAGGCTGTCTGCTGAGCGGGGCTCAGCGCAAAATCAATTTTTATGTCCCGCGGAAGAAAGGCGGCACGGTCGACGTTACGGCGTTCGATGCGGAGAATATTTTTGTCGACCAATCCTTTTAACTGTTCGGCTGAAGCGCCAGATTTCTTTAGCAGCTCCGGGCGGGACACTTCTCCGGCGGTCCTTTGCAGGTGAAGATAGGCCAGGAGCAGCTCCAGCTGTTTGGGCGCCCGTTCCCAGTTATTGAGCAGGCCGGCCAATTTTTCTTCAGCGGCATATTCCGGGTTGAGGAGCACATAATTTTCCTTTTTCGGCGAGTAGGTCTCCTTTAGCGATTCCCAGACAAAACAGACCTTTTTTTCGATCAGCCGTTTGATCACGGGATAGACATGGGAAGAATCCAGTAGTTCCTGGACTTCTGCCAGCTTTAGCTCTTTGCGGATCTGCAAGGCTTCGGCGACGATAAATTCATCGTTGTCGAGGTGGGTGAAATCATCGCCTGTCTCTTCGTTAAAGACGAGGATGGTCTCGCTGCTTAGCTTGAAGTGAGCCGGGAGGGCGGCAGCCATAACCTCGCCTTCACTGCAGAGGTAATATTCAGCGATCCATTCCCATAATTTTTGCTGGGCGGGGTGCAGGATGGGCTCGGCATCGAGCAGGTTGCCGATAGGTTTTGGCTCAAAGCCGGCGGGCTTGAGGTCATGAAGACGTTTGACGATGCCGGCATATTTCTTATTTCGAAGCTCGACCTCTACCCGGCAGCCTTCGCGGATCTGCGTTTGCCATTGTTCCGGTACGGACCAGGTGTAATTGGTGGGTAAGGCCAGGGGTATGATAACTTCGGCATACATGGAGATGCAAATTACGGGAAAAGGGCCGGTTTAATCCAGGAAGCGTTATGGCGGATCAGGGCTTCCTCCATGAGGCAAAAGACCTGGTGCTTTAGCTGCGGAAGATCGGCGGGGGTAAGCCCCTGCACCTCGATTTCCGGCAGAAAGATAGCCCGGGTGGGGCCGGGGCGAAGGCGGAAGATGCTGGAATAGTGCATCCGGTCGTAAGTATCAAGAAAAAGGATGGGTTGCAGGGCTGTCTGCGTTTCGATGGCGATCCGAAAGGCGCCATCATAGAATTCCTTTAGCGGGTGGCGGGTCTCGTTGAAGGTGCCTTCCGGGAATATAAAGACGGAACGTTCGATGGCCAGCGTCGATTTCAGTACGCGGACGCTGCGGGAACGACCGGTAGCGGTGGTCCTGTCGACGAGGATGACCGCCCGGCTGTAGATATAGCCAAAAAAGGGGAATTTTGTCATTTCAGCCTTGCCAAGGATGCGGAAAGAATTACGGCGGATGGCTTGCAGGATAAGGGGAATGTCGAGGTAGGAGATATGATTGGAGACAAAGACATATCGTTTGCCGGGATCCGGCACGGCTTCGAAGATATTGGTATGACGGATGCCGACGAGGGTGAGCCAGGCGCTGTCCCAGTAGCGGCAGACCTTATAGATCCTGTCGCCGCCGGTCTTTTCGTCCTGTAGGGAAAACACGGCTACAAAGGGCAGGACGCAGAACATACCAGCCAGGAACAGCAGGAGCGCATAGAAACAATAGAGCCACCAAAGGGGTTTGATCAGTTGACGCATAGCAGGCAGGACCATCGGTTTAACCGGTCAAAAGGACGAAAATAGCGAATAATCCCAGTATCTTTGCCTGCTGATGGATGAAGTAAGAAATAAGACCGTGGCTTTCCATACGCTGGGATGCAAGCTCAATTACTCGGAGACATCGAGTCTTTCCAGGCTGCTGGAAAACGAGGGTTTTGAAAAGCGGGAATTCGATGAGCCCGCCGATGTATATGTCATCAATACCTGCTCGGTGACCGAAAATGCCGACAAGGAATGCCGCTACCTGGTCCGGAAGATCCAGCGGCAGGCGCCGGCGAGCCTGGTCGTGATCACGGGCTGCTATGCGCAGCTGAAGCCGGCGGAGATTGCGGCAATCCCGGGCGTGGACCTGGTACTCGGCGCGGCGGAAAAATTCAATCTGGCGGCTCATTTGAAAGAACTGTCCAAGGGCGATCCGGTAAAGATCTGCAGCTGTGACATCGAGGAGGTGGACAGCTTTAATCCCTCCTGGTCGTTGAATGACCGGACACGGACTTTCCTGAAAGTACAGGATGGCTGCGATTATAATTGTTCGTTCTGTACGATCCCCATGGCCAGGGGCCGGAGCCGCTCGGGGACAATTGCCCGAACCGTGGAGACCGTCCGGGGACTGACCCGTCGCGGGGATGTGAAGGAGATCGTGCTGACGGGGGTGAACCTGGGGGATTTCGGGAAGGGGGAAATCCGGGAAGAGGGTGCGGGACAAAGGCAGGAAGACTTTTTCGGGCTGATAAAGGAATTGGACCGGATCGACGGCATCGAACGCTACCGGATCTCGTCGATAGAGCCCAACCTCCTGACCCCGGAAATGATCGAATGGGTGGCCGGCAGCCGGCGGTTTATGCCACATTTCCATATCCCGCTGCAAAGTGGCAGCAACCATGTCCTGGGGCTGATGCGGCGTCGTTACAAGCGGGAACTATACGCAGAAAGAGTGCAGCTCATCAAAAGCTGTATGCCGCATTGTGCGATCGGCGCGGACGTCATCGTCGGTCATCCGGGGGAGACTGCCGGCCATTTTGCCGAAACGGTAGAATTCCTTGAGGGGCTGGACGTGTCCTACCTGCATGTGTTCACCTATTCGGAACGGGACGGTACAAAGGCGCTGGAAATCCGACCGATTGTGCCAACAGCGGTAAGGGTCGCGCGCAACAAGACGCTACGGAATCTCTCCTATCACAAAATGCAATCCTTTATCCGCCGGCACGAAGGACAAACCCGAAAGGTATTGCTGGAAGGGCATGTCACAACATCGTTGATGGAAGGATATACCGACAATTACATCAAGGTGACGACCCCCTATCGGGCAGAGTGGGCTAACCAGATCATCGACTGGAAATTATAAGCAAAAAGACTATAGGAACCGGCAGGTAAATACTATCCAGGCAACTGAAGAAGACCCCAGCCCGTATTGATATTATAAGGCCGTATCATGACCCGTGGATAAGCGGCATGAACATTACGGGCGGAGATTTGTTAATTTCAAGCAGGAGAGCGACCATGAGAAAATTCCAGGTGACCATACAGTTTGAAATGAATGATGAATTCGCAGCGCTTGTCCCCCCTCACCGGACCTATATCAACCGGTTGATCGAACAGGGGATCATCGACCACTATGTGGTGACGATGGAGTCACAGCGGGTGTGGATCACCTTTTCCGCGGAGGATAAAAAAGAAGTAGAGCGATATCTTGCCAAATCCCCTCTTTATAAATACTGGACCTACGAGATCGATGAACTATTCATGGTAGACGGCTTGCATTACCGGCTGCCCGTCGTACAGCTCAACTAAGCCGGCTGGGGCATCGGGCGCCGGATTTAATAAACGATCAGGTATTTGTAGAACGCCACAGCGTCCCTCGGCAATCCCACCAGATCATTCCAGTGGTATGTCTGCGAAGCCGCGCCGTGCACATTCCGGAACCCTAACTTCCGGATAATATATTTGCTACGCGTGATATGATAAAAGCTCGAGACCACGATAACGGAATGCACGTGAAGGCTATCGGCCACCAGTAGAAAGTCCTTGGCAGTTAAATAGGTGTCCCACCCGTCGTTGTCTTCGATGATCCGGTTCGCCGGTACACCATGCGCTACGAGATAATCTTTCATGGCCGTCCCCTCGGGATTATGGATATCCCCGTTCTCATTTCCCTTCCCTCCGCTTACCATGATCCGGGCAATCCTGCTCTGCCGGTATAATTCCAACGCCCGGTCCACCCGGCCTTGCAATACCGGCGAAAGACTGCCATCGGCGTATACCCGGTTGCCCAACACGACGGCCATGTCGGCAGAACCGGAATATCCCCACAAGCCATCGATCGTAATATAGATCATTTGCAGGAAAAGCCACCCTACGAGAATACCCGCAATGATACGCCAGCCTTTTTTCCGACGGATAAGATTTTCCATACTGTATTTATAATGCTGGGTAAATATACTATAGATTTGTCTTCATGTACAGATCATTCGTTCTCTTTGCCGCCCTCTCGCTGCCAATGATAGTAAACGCTCAAACCAATGCCGGCCTGCCCAAACAGGTCAGCGCAGCCGCTTATGACCCCGCCGCGCTTTTCGCCCCCGGGTTCTACGGCGACGTTCATCTCGCCACCCGCTCGGCCAATGGAGCTCCTTCCTCTGCCTATTGGCAGAACCGGGCCGATTATACGTTGGCGGTAAAACTGGACACGGCCAGCAATGAAATACAGGGCACGGATATCATCCGCTATACCAATAACAGTCCTGACAGCCTGCACAGCCTCTGGCTGTACCTGGAACAGCAAACTTACCGGCCGGATGCCCGGTCGAATTACTATACTGCTTTTGCCGCCGGCGGCCATACCGACGGCTACCGGCTGGAATCCGTGAAGATCCGGCAGGGCTCGATGCTGATGGATGCCGACACGGTTATTACCGACACAAGGCTGCAGATCCGGCTGAAACAGGCGCTGCCGGGACATGGTGGCCAGATCACCGTGGAGATCCGGTACCGTTATGTGGTGCCCGGTGATTTTGGCAACCGGACAGATTATACGGCTACCCGCAACGGCAAAATTTACGAGATCGCGCAATGGTATCCCCGGATGTGTGTCTATGACGACCGGCAGGGGTGGAATACCCTACCCTTCCTGGGCAGCGGCGAATTCTATTGCGAATACGGAGATTTCGATTACCGGGTGACGGTGCCCTGGGACATGATCGTAGCGGGCTCGGGTGAATTGCAAAACCCACAGGAGGTGCTGACGGCGAAAGAGCAGTCGAGACTGAATGCCGCCCGCTCCAGCGATGCCACCGTCATGATCCGGGATGTGGCCGAAGTAGGCGAGCCGGCGAGCCGGCCGGTGCACACCGGGGTGCTGACCTGGCATTTTAAAATGTTCAACACCCGGGATGTGGCCTTTGGTGCAAGCCGCGCCTATATCTGGGACGCCGCGCGGGTCAGCCTGCCCGGTGGTAAGAAGTCGCTGGCTATGTCCGTCTATCCGGTAGAAAGCGCAGGGCCGGATGCCTGGGGAAGAGCGACGGAATATTTGAAAGTATCGATGGAATATTTTTCCACGCAGTGGTTCATCTATCCTTATCCGGTAGCCATCAACGAGGCAGGGATTGCCGGGGGGATGGAATACCCTGGGATTGTTTTCGATGGCATCACCGACAAAGGGAAAGTGCTGTATTGGGTCACGGCTCATGAGATCGGGCACAACTGGTTCCCCATGATCGTCGGCAGCGACGAACGGACATACGGGTGGATGGATGAAGGGTTTAACACGTTTATCGATATCTATGCGTCGGATGCTTTTAATAAGGGCGAATTCGCGCCGAAGCGCGACGACGAATATGCACCTGGCGGCGGCAATCCGGTCGACGAGATCCTGTCTTTATTAAAAGATCCGCTGGCGCCGTCGATGCTGACGCGGGCAGACGCTATCCCGGAGAAATACCGGCATCCGATGGTGTATTTCAAACCGGCGCTGGGGCTGGTGTTGCTGCGGGAGCAGATCCTCGGTCCGCGGCGGTTCGACTACGCGTTTCGGCAATACATCCGCAGCTGGGCCTATCGTCATCCCGGGCCATATGACTTTTTCCGGACGATGGACAACGAGGCCGGCGAGGATCTGTCGTGGTTCTGGCGCGAGTGGTTTTTCCATAACTGGAGCCTGGACCTGGCGGTGCAGGATGTCCGATCCGCCGGCGGCGGCGTGGATGTGACGATCGCCAACCTGGACTCCATGGCGATGCCGGCAACGCTGGAGCTCGTTTGGAAAGACGGGACGAAACAGCGGATCGCCCTGCCGGTGGAGACCTGGCTGCAAGGCGGGGTGAGGACCCTGCATTTTGCGGCGGCGCAGGCGCTGGCAGCGGTGACGATCGACCCGGACCATGTGCTGCCGGATGAGAACCGGGGGAATAATGGGTGGAAGGAAGGGGGAAATTAATGTCATATGCCTATAAATTTCAGGAGAAGAGTACTCCGCATCTCTTTGTGGTTCGCGATCCTTTTTGCCGCATTATTTGTATTCCGGTTTTTGTATGGTTACTATGACGCCGCTACGGCTAACAGCGGCAACTACGATGGAGGAGACTTCTTCGGCAGCCTGAACAATCTGCGCAAAAACTATGCTTCAGAAAAGATTTCCAATAATCCCGGGAGTGCAGGGGCGAATGGATCCGGGGATCTTTCCGGTACGCAGAAATATGAAAAGACGGCTACGGTAAGTTCCAGGACATCGCATTTCGGGCAGGACGATTCCCTGATCCGCAAGACCACGGACGTATTCGGCGGAACGATTCAATATGAACAAAGTCAGGGGAAACCAGGCAGCCGCGAACTATATCTCTCGATCGGGGTAAAACCTTCTTCTTTCGATTCGTTCTACCACGCAGTACAGGGCATTGGAGAGCTGCGTTCGACGACGATCACTAAAACCGATAAAACCAACGAGTACCGGCAGCTGAATGCCAAAAAAGCTTCTCTGGAAAAAAACCTGGCCTCGCTGAGCGATTTAAAGAACAGGGGCGGCGCCATCAGCGATTTTATAAGCCTTCATGACAAGATACATGAGGTGGAGACGCAATTACAGGAGCTGGGCGTGGACCTGGGCAATTATAATACCGAAAACGAATTCTGCACCTTGCGGTTTTCGCTGTTCGAAGGGACCGCTATCAAGACGACCTCGCTCTTTCAGCGGGTCAAAATCAGCCTGGAATGGACGATCCACTATTTCGCGGTATCGGTCGTCGGGCTGGCGGCTGTACTGTTTTGTTCCTTTTTCCTGCTGCTGATCATCGACCGGTTGAAAATCCTGTCGGCTGTTGTTGCCAGGCTCAGGGAATGAGGGGCGGTGGCCTGGTTTTCCGCCCTGCCCCGGGTTTGCCGGTATCGGAGTGGGCGACCGGAAGAGTTGGTTTAGAGACAATTACAAAAAAATAGGCTTAAAATTTTTGCAGAAATGCTTTAGCCCTTATCTTTGCACTCCTTTCGACGGAAAGATGGTCCGGTAGAAAGGAAAAGGGAGTTTAGCTCAGCTGGTTCAGAGCATCTGCCTTACAAGCAGAGGGTCGGGGGTTCGAACCCCTCAACTCCCACAGGGCCTTCGAGAAATCGAGGGTTTTTTATTTATCATAAGCGTGTTCATTATTGAATCTCGTTTTAATGATTGTCAAATACTTGCGTAGACTTAAGACTTGAAGTCTACGCAATCAAAATCCAGAATAATTCAAGTAATGGCATCTGGCATTATTACGGTAGCCTGATCTTTCTTGCAAATTTTTGAAATCTGCACATGGAAATTGCACTAAAAAGTCCTCTGTCTATATTCTTAATCTAATTCATTTGAACTTCCGACCTAACCCTACCACCTACACCCAGGTCGTCACCGCTCTCGCTCCCTACATCGCCACCGTCTACATGGGCCTATGGGGCAGCACCCCTCTGCCAAGAACAAGTCGTCGACACCGGCCAGCAAACCACCGTCGAATGCTATTGGGCCAAGCTTAACGAAGACAGCAAATGTTCCGACTGATCGCAAATATCGCTAAAAAGAAAGTGGCCGGTGGTGACCACCGGCCTCACGCGCCTATGAGTGAAAATCGTTACGCTCCAGGTGAACGGCTGTATGAAATATGCGGCGTCCCAGATATTGAATACCACTGTTCCTTCAACCGTCTGATCGTTTCCGCCCGGTCCATCCCCCATCCCGGAGACACATAATGCAAGTGAGGCATTTCCCCACGCTCCTTACCGGCAAGACTCTTATAAGTTAAGAAGAAACAATGCCATAGCGGGCCCTTATCTAGAAACTTCGCCACGACCACCTTCCTGTCTTCAATCACCGCTCTCAGTTTCCCGTCGTCCAAGGTTGAGGACCCATGGCGAAACAGGCTACCGTCCGTCTCGTCCTTATAGGCGAACTCTGGCACGTCGGACCAGTTCACACCCGTCGGCAAGGAATGAGATTCATACACGCTGTAAGTGAACCCGTGGTCCGTCCATGCCCTGAAAATGAACGCCATCAGCTTCTCGGGGTTAATCGTAACACCCCGCAGCAGCCCGATCTGCTCCCGTTTCTTTTCGGTCGTCAGGAGTCGGATCAGCCGGGACTCTACCGGAACTTGCATGATGCGATCTAACTCGCTTTGCCAGTATGCTTGGGCCCTCCGGCGCACTACCCGGTCGATAATGCCTTCCTTGTCCGGATCCCCCTCCAGAATTTTCATGGCCTCCTGATTCATCTCGGCTATGCTGCGATCCTTCATCATATGCATCTGCATCACGCCCTCGCCGATCTTTTCGATGGGGTTCGCGTATTCATATTCCCCCATCACCACCAAATTATATCGTGCCTGTTCTCCAGGAACAGAAATTACCCTCGAAATCATAATGACAAATTTATCAAATTTCCCGGGGGTGTCATAACCTTTCCTATGGCCCATACATTCCAGCCAAAAAATTTTCCCGTTAAATAAAATATATCTACATTTTCCACTACAAACACCTCCCATGAATACCAAAGAAATGCTGATAAAACGTCTCAGCACCATAAAATTGCTCTATAAGATCGGCCTGAATCTGTCGTATCAAAACGAAAATGTTGCCTTCTTTTCGGCATTGACCTTCCACGACAGCATCGAAATGTTCCTGACCTTAGCCGCGGAACACAACGACATCAATTCCGACCACTTCAAATTCCTCGAATACTGGAAACATCTTACCCTCACCATGAAAGGGAATATGAATGCCCTAAACAACCGCCGCAATAGTGCTGAGTTATGATTTCTCTATCGATCTCCATACATGGATTCTGTAAAGAAAAGAAGCCGGTTTTATCTAATTGCAGTTCCCACCTTCACCTTCATAGGCTCAGGCATTGAACGCCGATTAAATGCAATTAAGTGTCTAAACATGGTCCATAATGGAAACAAACGTGAATTATTCACGAATATAGTTGTTTTTCTGGCCAATTTTTTCTTATTCAGCCAAAATATAGCTAAATTGTGTGAAATTTTAACGGATGCTATCTAGATTTGTCGTTAAAAACCTTTATTCCTTTAAAGAGCAAACTGAGTTCAACCTGTTCCCGGGGCGAGCTACGCGACTCGGGCATCACCGGTATAAGAAAAATGAGATCGAGGTGCTCAAGCTCTCCGCCTTGTATGGGGCGAATGGGTCGGGCAAGTCGAATCTGATCAAGTCTATCGCCTTGCTAAAGGAAATTGTGTTATCAGGGCGGATTCCTGCGGTTGTAGATTCGCTGCGGTTTAAATTGGATGCTGCCAATCAGAAGGAGCCGGCGGAACTGGGGATTGAATTTTTTTGCAACACCGCCTTTTATTACTATTCCATCGCCATCAAGGATAATACGATTGTAGAAGAATATCTCGGTGAAGTCAAGGGGAAAGGAAAGGAGGATATATTGCTCTTCCACCGGTCCATCGACGAAAAGCGGCCATCGGTAAAATTTTTTGAGGGATTCACAGACAGTAAGGAAAACTCCCTCCTTGCCGACGTCATCACCAAGGATTTGTTAAAGCCGCAGCTTCTATTGTTAACGCTTCTCCGAGGTATTAGCAACGATGCATTCAATGAAATGCGGTATATCCACGATTGGTTCATAGATGGTCTACAAGTTATTTTTCCGACGACCTCGGCATTTTATATGGCGCACGAGCTAGACATAAATCCCACCTTCAGGGCCTTTGCCAACGAGTTGATGTGTTCTTATCATACGGGAATAATGGAACTACGTGTGGAAAAACGACCTATTGAGGATTTTTTAGGAAAAGACAATCCCGAAAGGTTGGAGGAGATAAAGGCCAAGGTTGCACAACCGGGTGATCTGGTAACGTTGCGGGCTAATTCGGTAGAAGGTGCTGATGTGGTAGTTGTAAACGAGGACGGGAAGATCATCGCCAAGCAGTTGGTTTTTCTGCATCGAGACATTCAGGGAAGCCCTGTTGTCTTTAGTTACAGGGAGGAATCGGATGGGACAAGAAGATTGCTAGAATACTTGCCGGCTCTTAGCTGGCTGCTATCCGGAAAACCGGGAGTCACATTTATGGTCGATGAAATCGAGCGGAGTATCCACCCGCTAATGATAAAAGAGATATTGGAGAAGTTTTCGGCCGATCCCAATACGACGGGGCAACTGATCTTCTCCACGCATGATACGAATCTGCTAGACCAAGAAATCTTCCGGACGGATGAGATTTGGTTTGCCGAAAAGGATCTATCGGGTGCGTCGAAGTTGTATCCGCTGAGCGATTTCCGGGAGCACAACACGATCGATATCCGCAAGGGATATATGAACGGACGATATGGGGCAATCCCTTTTCTGGGTAGCCTGGAAGCTTTGAATTGGAATAAAAAACAAGATGCTTAGCAGAAGTAGACTTTATACAAAAAAGGAGCCAGATCGCGATGCACGGCTTTTCATTCTTTTTGCGGAAGGAGAGAAGACCGAGCGGAATTATTTCAATTATTTTAATCAGATCAGTTCGCGGATCCGGATCGAGGTGGCGCCCCTTACGGACGGCCGGAACTCTCCGGGCGGACTTTTTGACACTGCAACCATGTTAATCCATCCTAATGACGGTACTGCGCCGAAATATGACTTACGAGCAGGAGACGAGGTTTGGTTTATAATCGATACAGATCAATGGGGGCCGGCTATTGCTCAGCTTAGGACGAGTGTGTCAGGACATCCGGGATGGCACATTGCGCAAAGCAATCCATGTTTCGAAGTGTGGCTTTATTATCATTTTGAAGACGCCGTGCCGCAACTGGCACAGATGGAGGTAGGCGGACACTGGAAACAATATATGAATGATGTTTGTGGCGGATTTGATTGCCGGAAGCATCCGATATTTCTTGAAAGAGCCATTGAAAATTCTCGAAATAACTTTTCCGGCACAGTAGGTAATCCTGGGCTTGCGAGTACAGAATTGCATGTATTGGGAACGCGAATACTGCCGCTGGTGAAAGATACGCTGGATGCCGCGCTGCAGGTGGCAGGATTCTAAGTGGCACGGAAGATCATTCATTACTAAAGTATTCTTTATGGAATGGACAGTTTACAAAAGGGAAAGACCTGGGCAAGATGGCCGATACCTAATTTCTGTTATGAAAGACCGCAAGTATGGCAATTCCGCTTTCAAATACATCGCTCATTACGATGCCAAAAATGACACATGGCATCAGTACGATCCATTTGAGGAAAAAATTGGAGAAGCCATACGCGATAAAGTAACCGCCTGGTCCGAAGCACTCCCTGTTTTTCTGGAATAAACTCCATACAAAATCTTTGACGAAACCCTGGGCCACTTATTTAGCTTCCCACTAGCAATACTCTATTGATAAAAATTTCCGCCTCTTGACCATCCAAGCCAACCTGCGTAAGGAGGGCCCTCAATTCAACAAGTATTTCGCCCCTCTCCAATATTTGCTCTTCGCTAAGATAGCCTCCGGTCATCAAGAACTGTTCCAGATCGGGAATGACAGTCGTCCGGAAACCCGGGATCTCTTTATTACGCAGTGCTTCAAGAAGCGCGGCGGGATCACCGCCCAGCTCTTTTAATTTATCGGAAACCTCGTCCATAAACCGCTGCGTGATCGAGCCAGACTGCTCCAACTCACTCCGGCCGATGGGCTTCGGCCGTCCTTTACGGTATAATTCCAGGAAACGATCAAATAATTTCATCTTAACCCGCCAACTATTGATCATTTCCTGATCGATTCCTTGTAGGCGTCCGTTATGAAGTAAAAAATTATCCAGTTGACCCCAGTATCTCACTCCGGCTAATAAAACCGAGCGCAGCAAATTATTGCTATCGATCAGATACCACAGATGCAAACGCTCAGATTTGTCCAGCAACGGGTCGAAACGATCGACTTGCAAGAATTGTCCATATTCTGCATGAGTCATATCCCCGGGCTCCGGCACGCTAATAAGGAACTGCATTGGAGAATGCGGCGTCGCCGAACGACTGCCGGCCATTTCGTTGCCCTTTCCGCTTAATTCCGTTATCCTGTACGAAATATCCGGCTCGCCAGCTAAAAACTCCGTCCATTTATACACTTCGTCCGCCTGGGCAGTAAAATAAAAGACCTGCCGACCTTCCCTGCTGATCTCCGCAAGGGCCTCGATGATTGCTTTCGCCCTGATGTCGTCGCTGTTGGCCAGCAATTCATCCGCCAGGACGGGCAATTTAAGCGCGACCTCCTGCATCTCGATAAATGCCAGCCTGACAGACAGTAACAATTGTATACGCGTGCCCGTCGACAACTCATCCAGTTCCTGGCCCTCCCTTAGAATGCTATCATATGCCTTAAAGGACGGCGGGTTATTCTCGTTTAAAGTCAGGTTATACCGGCCTTTTGTGATGCGGTTAAACAGCTCTTTTGCGCGATTAAACCACGCCGGTCTGTTGTGATCACCGGTCTGCTGCTTCAGCGCGTCCACGATCAGTTTTCCGGTGATGGCCGAAAGGTTTTCATCGTACATTTCCTCCAGCCGGCCAAGGGATTTGTCCCGCTGACTCAACGCCTCCTCCAGGCTGTCGCCTTGTGTGGCAAGATCGACTTTGACTTCGATTTCATTTATCCTTTTACTTATCTCCAAAATCATTTCCGCTTTCATGCGAAGATCTCTTATCTTTTCCTGTACAGTCTCTGGCCGCAATTGCTCGATCTCCGGGCTATACCGGGCTGACAGCGGGTGAATCGCCAGACCGTTTTTTCTTTCTGTCAAGAGCTCGGCAGCCGTTATCCATTCCTGCTTTGCCGTCCTGGCAGCGGGAAGCTGTCCCAGCATGCTCCGCACGACATCCAATTCACCTGAAGCCAGTTCTAGCCGCGCATAAACATCGTCAAGCCGCGACGAACATTGTGCTATCTGCTCCTTGTTATCCCGGATGACCTCCTGCTGGTGCGCTATATCGCCGGATGCGGTACGCCAGTTCGTATCTGCTTCTTTTAACCGTCGTAACATGGCCCTTGCCGAAATCACATCCTCCACAGGAGACACTTCTGCAATAGCCAACAACCGGTTAATCTCCTGGAGATTCGTCTGTCGGTCCGACCCAAGCTGTTTTAGCTCTTGTGCCAGGGATACTGATTCCGCGTGACAACTCTGCCAATCTTTTACATTTTTGAGAAACCAATACAACGAATCGAAACTTTTTAGGTTTTCTCCCGGCAGATCGGGGATAATCTTTATTTGCGCCTCCAGTTCCCTTCGTTTTTCTTCGATCATTTTGAGCGTCGGCTCCAATTTCTCCAGTTCCTCGTTGTGTAAAGCGACGCGGCCCCTGATCTTGTCACGCCAGATGGCTTCTTTGAGTAATTCTATCAAGGTATTAATCCTGGCTCCTACCTCCTGGGGGGCCCAGTTTCCGGGCATTTCCAGGCCGGTATCGGCATAGTCTCTCTCCCTAGAATGGGTTGGGGCCGGGCGACGTTTTTTAGGGATAATAGCGACTAACAAGATAAAAATGATGCCCAAGAGCCCCTTCCATCCCAAAAAATAAGTCGTGACCGCGATAGCAATGCCAAGGGCCGCCATTACCCAAACCCACCAGCCCTCTAAAGGCGGATCGCTCTCCTGCTCCCTGAGCCAGTAGGTTAAAAACCGGATTCCTTCATTGAGTTTTTCGACGGAAGGTATGGCGCCCGCAGCCACGTCTTTATTCAGCATCTCAATCAGCCTTTCAACAGCCTGCTTTTCACTCAGCGTTTGATGAACCTGCTGTAGAAATTGATCAAGGACCGCAACTTCTCCCCAGTCGATATCCGCCCAGTCTGTAACATCCTTCGGATTACCGATACGGCGCAATGCCGCAAGCATTTTTTGCTCGCCATCAGCAATAAGTAAGTTCAGTTCATGGCTCCTTCTCTCACTTTCAGCCAATTGAACTATTCTTTCCTCCAATTCGTCGAGGACAGCGGCGTTTAGCCCCTCTTCAGGCAAATTCGCCGCTGCCCGTACTTGCTCTTTTTGCCTGATGAGATCTTCAGCCAGGCGAATGTTTTCCCGGGCAACGCCTGTCCGTTCTTCCAATTCCGATATAGCGCCAAGTTCCTCACCGGTCATTTTTTCGAGTATCACGGGGAAGGATCTGTATTTTTCCTGCGCCTGTTCCACCCTAAGCCCAGCGCTGAAATAAGCGGCCAGGTTCTCGTACCAGCCCAGCGCTTCCTGCGCTCCCTTACTTTCCTGCTGCTCCTTGCGCAAGGATTGGAGTTTTTCTTCGTCCCGCTTCAAGACCTCCTGCCCTTCACTCAATTCCCGAAAATTTTTAGCCGCCTTATCATATTCCCTAAAAGGAGCATTTGCCCTTGTCTTTGGTCCCGGAATATATCCAAGATCATGTTCCGCCTTTTCCAGGTCAAATCCCCCGATGGATTCCTGAACGATCTGTCGCGCCAGGCCGCTATCCTTTTCATTGACCAGTTCATGAAAAGCCAACAGGTACCGGTCCGAGGTGTCCCAGGCCGGGAGGCTGCCGATACGCTCATCTATCCCCCCACGCTGCACCACCACTCTACTGCCGTCGATTTTTATATCCCAATGCTGGCCGTTAATGTCCACGCCCGTCTCCGCCTGCAAGCCTGGTTGCTGTTGCGCCCAGGTCAACTGCCGGATCGCGCGGGAAGTAGAACTTTTTCCGGAGCCATTCGGGCCAAGGACAATATTGATCTGCGGGGACAATTCCCCAATTCTGGCCAGGCCGGAAGGAAACCCCAGCATTTTAAGAACCGACAAATCCTTGAGGACAAAAGACTGCTTTTCCATATATAAGACTAGTTGCGCTGCAACAGCAATTCACCGAGCAATTTGTTACATTCCTGAAGAACGAAATCCACGGCCACCCTCGGATTCCCACTCTTCTGCCACTCTGCATTCAACGGCTGATAAACGGAACTCCCGTTAACCTCCCGAAATTGTGTGTTCCATTGCCTTACCAAGTCATCCAGCAAAGGGGTCGACCGGCCTTCCCGGATTGCCAGGATCGTTTGTGCAAGAATACCGGCCGGCGATTGTTCCAGCGCCAGTTGATCTAGGTCCTTCACCGTAGGTTTGATAGCGGAAGTTACAGTCCTTACCGATACCCTAGCGCCGGATGCAAGCGGCACGTCATATCCTTCGAGAATGGGGCTCGTCCATTGCAGGACTTCCTGGTCATTCGGGTGCTGTCCGACCAGTCGAATATCATAGACCAGATAAAGGACATTTTCAAGTTCCGCCAGCTTGGATTCCGCATCCCTCATGATGGCCGTCGATATAATCGTTCCGAGGCTCCCATGGGA
>Ga0207033_1098_pt2 | contig 17827 bp, 19 predicted proteins | sample Alteio_BWMinCont_35_FD_153262 | JGI IMG/M metagenome (GOLD analysis project Ga0207033, IMG submission 153262) | Enriched cells from forest soil in Barre Woods Harvard Forest LTER site, Petersham, Massachusetts, United States -... | ecosystem: Environmental > Terrestrial > Soil > Temperate forest >... | reverse complement strand
CACGGACGGCTGCTGAGCTTTGAGATTGTCGAGGTGAACCCGGTGATCGACGAGCATAACCGGACCGCGGATCTGGCGGTGGAACTGGCGTGTTCGGCGTTTGGGAAGAAGATTCTCTAAGCCGGCTTCCACAATCCGACGGTGTTGCCCTCCGGATCGGCGAACCATGCGAAGGTTCCGCCGGGAATGGCGATCGGAGGCACAAGCGTCTTGCCGCCCAGTTCTTCCAGGCGAATCAAGGACGCCGCGACGTCGTCGGTTTGCACGTAAAATTGGGTGAACTGGTGGGGCTCGTGGCCCAGCGCGGCGATGTGGCCCTGAATGCCTTGGTTCGAGCCGGTGTTGATCTCCCCCATGGGGCCGGAACTGATGTTCCAGCCAAAGGCGGCAGCGTAAAAGGCGCTGGTGGCAGCCTTGTCCTTACAGCCAATCTCGAAGTGGACGACGGGATGGTTCATTGGTGGCCTCGCAGCGTTTGGAAGTGGGTACCAGCCTAATGTACCCGGGCGGCGCGGGTGATGGAATTAGTGTGAAATAGAGCCATGGCCAAGAAGCTGCGGGTAGGAATTTTGTTTGGCGGGCGCAGCGGCGAACACGAGGTTTCGCTGCTGTCGGCTGCATCGGTTCTCAATGCAATCGATCGCACGAAGTTTGAGGTGGTGCCGATCGGGATCACCAAGGAAGGCCACTGGCTGTCTGCCGGCGACGCACATGGGCTGCTGCAGGGCGATACCAGTTCTGTTGCCAAGCGGCTGCGCGCCGGCGATCCGGAGGCCACTCCCGGAGCGAAGCTGCTGCAGGAGGGCATGCCCATGCTGCTGGCGCCGGAGCCGCCCGAGCAAGGGGCTGCTCCACTGAGCAGGCAGAGCAAAGCGCGTCTCGACAGCAAGTCCCTGGACGTGGTGTTTCCAGTGCTGCACGGCACGTTTGGCGAGGATGGAACGATCCAGGGGCTGTTTGAGCTGGCGGGGATCGCCTACGTGGGATCGGGCGTGCTGGGCTCGGCGGCGGGCATGGACAAGGACGTGATGAAGCGGCTGTTCAAGGAGGCAGGACTGCCCATTGTGAAACACATCACGGTGCTGCGCAGCGAGTGGGAGACGTCGCCAAGGAAGGCCGTGAAGAAGATTGAGGAGGCGCTCAGGTATCCGGTGTTCGTGAAGCCGGCGAACCTGGGATCGTCGGTGGGCATCAGCAAGGCGCATGATCGCAAGGAACTGGGTCCGGCGCTGAGCGAAGCGGCCAAGTTCGATCGCAAGCTGGTGATCGAGCAGGGCGTGGGCGGCGCCATGCGCAAGGGCAAGCTGGAGGCCAAGGCGCGGGAGCTGGAAGTGGCCGTTCTGGGCAACGACCAGCCCGAAGCCAGCGTGGTGGGAGAGATCATCCCCGGCAAGGAGTTTTACGACTACGAGGCCAAGTATCTTTCCGAAGGATCGGTTCCGGTGATTCCGGCCAAGCTGACTCGCGCTGAGGAGAAGGAGATTCGCGCGATGGCGGTGAAGGCGTTCCGGGCATGCGATTTGTCGGGGCTGGCGCGCGTGGATTTTTTGATGGAGCCGGGCGGCAAGCGGCGCATCTACCTGAACGAAGTGAATACGCTGCCGGGATTCACCAAGATCAGTATGTATCCCAAGCTGTGGGAGGCCAGCGGCGTGAGTTACAGCGACCTGATCTCGCGGCTGATTGAGCTGGCCATCGAGCGGCAGCAGGAGAAGAACCGAAACAGCTACAGCAGGGGATAAAGAACAGGGGCCAGGGACTGGGGACCAGGGACTAGAAGAACTTGTTCGCCAAAGATGAGTCGTTTAGGAACACCTTGAGTTGCAGCGGTGTCTAAGTTTGGAGTATTTCCGGCTTTACGAATGATTTCAATTCAGCAGAGATTCCGGGTTTTCCTAGTCCCCAGCCCCCAGTCCCTGGTCCCTGCTTTCGTGCCGTATCCTGAAGCCTGAGGAGACTTGGCCGATGACGCTGCTCGACGCACCTTCATTTAACGAAGCCAGGGAGCGCCGCAAGCGCTTCATTATCGTCGGCGCCATCAGCACGTTTGTTGTTCTCGTTATCGCGTTCTGGATCGTGGCCGGATGGCCGGTGGACTGGCCATGGAACTGGTGGACGCACATGCAAGGGCGGGCCGCGGCGAATACGTTCTTCACAGACATTGAGAAGAACGACCTGTCTGATGCGTACGGCGTATGGGTTCACGATTCGAACTGGCAGCAGCACAGGGAAAAATTTGGCAACGGCTACACCTTCGATCGCTTCCAGGAGGACTGGAGCCCGAACAGTTCGCAGAACGAGTACGGCGCCATCAAGAGCCACGACATCGTGGCGGCGCGCATGGCGGGCAATGTGCTGCTGATGGGCATCCGGCTGAACAGCCTCAAGAGCAAAGCCATCTTCCTGAACTACGATCCCCACTCGCACGAGTTGGGCTTCTCGCCGGTGGAGCTGTACCTGGGACCGTAGAAACAGTGATCAGTGGTCAGAGATCAGAGATCAGGGCGGCAGCTAAGAGGCTGACGCGCTTGCGATCTCTGCCTTTGTCTTTTCGAGGCTGGCCGCGTCTTCCACGTTGAGCGCCTTCTGCGCGGCGTCGATCTGCTTCATCAGGCCTGTGAGGACTTTGCCGGGCCCGGCTTCGATGAACACATTCGCTCCAGCCGCCACGAGGGACTGCACGCAATCGACCCAGCGTACCGCGCCCGTTACCTGGCGGATCAGGACATCTCTGGCTTCGGATGCGGTTGTCACCAGCTTGCCCGTCACATTTGCGGCCACAGGTATCTGCGGGTCGCGCATAGTGACGTCACCGAGCACACGGGCAACCTCTTGCTGCGCAGGTTGCATGAGAGAACAATGGAAAGGCGCGCTGACCGGCAGCATGACCGCGCGCCGCGCGCCCTTTGCCTTACAGATGGCGCTGGCTCTCTCAACCGCTGCCAGCGCGCCGGAGATGACGGTCTGTCCCGGAGAATTGAGGTTGGCGGCGCCGACGATCTGCCCGGTCTCGGCGGCGGCTTCGGCACAGGCTTCGGCAACCTGCGCGGCATCGAGCATCAGCACCGCGGCCATGCCGCCCTGGCCTGCTGGAACTGCTTGCTGCATCGCGCGCCCGCGAGCCTTCACCGCCCGGACGGCATCGGCAAAACTCAGCGTTCCGGCGGCAACATGGGCCGACCACTCCCCGAGCGAATGCCCCGCGGCGTAAGCAGAGGTTATGCCCTCGGAGGCAAGAATCCGCCAAGCTGCGACGCTCGCCGTGAGAATCGCGGGCTGGGTGTTTTCAGTAAGCCTCAGTTCTTCCTCTGGCCCCTCAAAGCAAAGTTTGGAAATCGGGAATCCCAGGGCCTCGTCGGCCTCGGCAAAGGCGGATTTAGCAACAGGAAACTGCTCGACGAGTTCCCGGCCCATGCCCACGGCCTGCGAACCCTGTCCCGGGAACAGGAAAGCGATCTTCGCGCTCATATCTGAAGGAGATTGTATCGTTCGCAACGCGGTTGGCCGGCCGCCGCTACGACACCATCGCATCAGGACGGAAGCCCACCAACTGCATTGCGCGCTCCACCTCGGGATTGCGCATGAAGGTGTTCCAAACCATCTGGCTGCGCAGGTTTTCGGCCATGAGCACGCCGATGCCAAGATCGATCCCCAGCACATCGGGGTTGTACCAGTTGGCGGCGGGATGGAAGGCATCGACGAAGCCGTATCGTCCCCAGGCCTGGGAGCCATAGCGGTCGCGCAGCGAGCGCAGCATGGAAAGACAGTCGCCCGGCACAAACGCCAGCGAACCGGCGGCCGCGCAGGGGGCTACTGTTCCATCGATCATGCCACGCGACGGCGGGCCGCCCCATACCGTGTATCCATTCACCGAATCGGATGCCGTGATGCCCCAGTAGTTCTCGCTGTACCAATTCGGCATGGAGAGGCAGAAGGCCTTGTGCGCACGCGTGGCCGTGCCAGAATTCGCAAAGTAGTCCGCGTAGGCGTCGCGCTTGCCGCGGAAGTCGAACCATGCCTGCGAGTACTGATGCGTGAAGATCGGGTCGTTTCCGCTGATGTAGCGGTACGGCCCGTACTGAATGATGGGCCGCGCGAAGTTGTCCCAATGATCGGGCGAGACCGGGTGCGTGGGCGAGCCGATGGCCAGCAGGTAAATCATCATCAGCTCGCAGTAGTGGCTCCAGCGCTGGGCCAGGAAGCCCGTGCCGGGATTCCAGCCCATGGAGAAGGCGGAGCCGTCGTTCAGCATCCACGGCCAGTCCACGCGTTCGTAGATCTGCCGGGCCAGTTGCTGGATGCGCACATCGTCGAAGTACGCTCGCGCGGTCTGCACTCCGCACAACAGCAGAGATGTGTCGATCGACGAGAGCTCGGAGTTGCGCCAGCGCCTGCCCGTTTCGACGTCAGTGAAGTGATAGAAGAATCCGTGCACCTCGGGCATCTGGTTCAGGTGCCACTCGAGTGAGGTGCGCACCCGCTCCACCACCTGTGCGTGCGGAATGTAGCCGCGCTGGTCGGCAATGCAGAGAGCGGTCAGGCCAAATCCGGTGGCCGCGATCGAGGCCATGCGGCGCGAGTCGCGCGCTCCATTCAGGTCGTTACGCGCGCGGTCGAGCACCTGGCCCGATACCGGGCTCGCCTGTTCCCAGAAAAAGAGACAACCCTGGCGAACCATATCCTCAAGAAACGATTCGTCTTCAGGCGAAATGCCAGCCGATTGTGCGGCAAACGCAAAAGGAGCGGAAACGGTTGCGCAACCGGCCACCAGCGACAGCATTTTGAGCATGCTGCGCCTGTCCATCTTCGACATACTGCTCTAATCCCCAGGTAAGGCCACTGTTGCCGTGCTTGTCGATCCGCTCAGCGAGCCGAAGAGTTCCCCCGAACCCCCGACGAGCAAACGTTCAAGTTTATGAGCCCATCGGAAACCGGTTCGCCGTGCGCGGTGCGAGCACAGAATAAGTGATGCAATCAGAATGACAGGGTTTCAGGTGCGGGGCAAGATTACTGGGCGGTTTTGCATTGTGGGCTGGGCCGCCGCGGGGCCCGCGTGGCTGAAGGCACGCTAAAATTTGGACATGCCCGCGCTATCTTCTGAAGTCTCGGCAAAGTACGAACCCGTGATCGGGCTGGAAGTGCACGTTCAACTGCTTACCGCGACGAAGGCCTTCTGCGGTTGTCCCAACAAGTTTGGCGCTCCGCCCAACACCAACATCTGCCCGGTCTGTCTCGGCTTGCCCGGCGCTCTGCCGGTTTTGAATGAAAAGGCGGTCGAATTTGCGGCCCTCGCGGCCCTCGCCCTGAAATGCGAAGTGCGCGAGCGATCGATCTTTGCGCGCAAGAATTACTTCTATCCCGATTTGCCCAAGGGCTACCAGATCTCGCAGTACGACAAGCCCATCGCCGAGCATGGGTGGATCGAGGTTCCAGCCGCTGATGGGAGCACGAAGCGGATCGGCATCACCCGCCTGCACATGGAAGAGGACGCGGGCAAGAGCCTTCACGATGGGTTTGCCGACTCTGCGACGCGCACGTATCTCGACCTGAATCGCTGCGGCACTCCACTGGTCGAGATCGTCTCCGAGCCTGACATCCGCACGCCCGAAGAGGCCTTTGACTACCTCACGCGGCTCAAGGAGATCCTGCTCTACACCGGCGTCTCCGACTGCAACATGGAAGAGGGCTCGCTCAGGTGCGATGCCAACGTGAGCGTGCGCCCGCGCGGGCAGGAGAAGTTTGGAACCAAGGTCGAGGTAAAGAACGTCAACAGCTTCCGCTTTGTACGCGACGCCCTGGAGTATGAGATCGAGCGGCAGATCGAGGTGATTGAGTCAGGCGGAAAGGTGGTGCAGGAGACGCGGCTGTGGAACGCCAACGAGGGCCGTACCTACTCCATGCGCTCAAAGGAACAGGCGCACGACTACCGCTACTTTCCAGAACCTGACCTGCCGCCGCTGATCCTGACGCCCGAATATATCGGCGAAACGGAGAAGAATCTCATCGAGCTGCCCGACACCCGACGCGCCCGCATGATTGCCGAGTATGATCTGAACGAAAAAGACGCCCACACCATAACCACTTCGCGTGAGTTCGCCGACCGCTTTGAGGCCGCGGCACGCACGGCGAAGAATCCGCGGCGCGTGGCCAACCTGTTGCTTAGCGAGATTGGCGGGCGGCTCAAGGCGCTCAATCTCGAGCAGGAGAACTCGCCGGTGTCGATGGCCGGTATTGTGCTTGCGGCCGATCTGCTGGATGACGGCAAGATCAGCTCCAAGCAGCTCAAGCAGCTCTTCGACATCAGCTTCGAAAGAGGCGAAGACTTCCCCGCTGTTTACGAGCGTGAGAAGCCGGAGCAGATCACGGATTCGTCGGCCCTTGAGGCCATGATCGACGAGATCATTGCGGCGAATCCCAAGCAGGTGGAGCAGTATCGCGCGGGCAAGAAGACGCTTGCAGGGTTCTTTGTCGGCCAGGTCATGCGGGCTTCCAAGGGGCAGGCCAATCCTGCGCTGCTGAACGAGCTGGTCACCAAAAAGCTGGACGGCTAAGCGCGGCCCGGACGTAACGGAACCAAACCGGCGGGCGGTGCGTACTCACCAGACAAGCAGTTCTGCGGGCTTCACGGAGAGACAACCATGCTTCTTCTTCCCCGTACCCTACTCTTTGGCGCGGTGCCGGCGGTGCTGGCGGCGTGCCTGGGCACTGAATGCCTCGACACGTTTCCGGTTCACAACGGCGTGCACGCCAGCGTGATCAGCATCCACAAAATGGGCGGCGGAATCGACGTCGCGTCGGCGCCCGATGGGGCGGACCTCGATACCATGGGTGGCGACATTCACGTGAGCAATGCCGGCACTTTTGCCAAGGCCCATACCATGGGCGGGGATATCACGGTTGATCACGTGGCAGGCAACGTGGACGCTTCCACCATGGGCGGCAAGATCAACATCGGCCAGGCCGGCGGGACTGTCAAGGCAAGCACCATGGCGGGCGACGTTACGGCGCACCTCACGGGTCCCTCGGCCGCCCGGCGCGATGTCTCGCTGAGCTCCATGTCAGGCGCGATCTTGCTGACGGTCCCGAAGGACTACGGCATGGACGTGCAGATCAAGCTCGCCTATACGAAGAACAGCGAGGGCAAGTACCGAGTGATCCAGCATCTTGGGCTGACGGAGCGCCAGACGACGGAGTGGGATACGTCGCACGGCGGCACGCCCCGCAAATACATTTACGTGACGGGGCGCGTTGGGAATGGGCAGAACACGGTGAAGATCGACACCATCAACGGCGATATTGTGCTCAAGCAGGAATAGAACCACGCCGACAGAGTCCGGCATCCAGCTCAGGATCTGTGCCGCGTTCCGGCGAGCTGGCGCTCGCGCCATGGGCTCAGCACCCGGTAATCCGGCACCGCGGTTGCCGTCTCCTTGTGAACCGCAAGCAGCTTACGCCGCGCCAGCCACTTCACCGCGCTTTGTGCCGAGCTCTTCGAGATGCCGATCGACTCCGCGATCTGCTCGTAGCTGACGCACACCACGGTGCGCCTGCGCGCCTGCTCCGCGGCAAGCCACAGATACACGAGAAATGCCGCAGGCTTGCGATCATGGCCGACCAGGTCGCGCATCAGTACGTCAAAAATGTAGTCGTCGAAGGCAGGCATTGCTATACCAATAGCTACTATAGTACCGCCTGCCTGATTGCTTCGTTCCAGCCGTGCATTTATGCTCGCCCCATTGGAGGACAGCGAGCATGATTCGAGGCATCAAATTCATCAGTATCCCGGTCGCCGACCAGGATGTCGCACTCAAGTTCTACACCGAATCCCTGGGCATGAAGGTCGCCACCGACCAGCGGTTCACCGAAAAGCAGCGTTGGATTGAACTCCTGATCCCCGGCGCCGACACTGGAATCGCGCTTTTCACGCCTCCGGGCCGCGAGGATCAGATCGGCAAGTTTCAGTCCGTCTCCTTCTGGTGCGACGATGTATTCGCCACGTCTGAGGCGATGAAGAAGAAGGGAGTCGCTTTCGCCAAAGAGCCCACCACTGAAACCTGGGGATCGGCCGCGATCTTCAAGGATCCTGACGGCAACCAGTTCGTTCTTTCAAGTAATGGCAGAAAAAAATGAGCCGAAGCCGGTGCAATTGCGACCAATGCGTATTCCGCTATTTGAGCTTCAGCTCCACTTCCAGCTCCTTGCGTGTGTCCCAGGAGCTCACCGTTTTGACGGCGCTCTTTTTGCCTTCTTTTTCCGCCCACAAGTCATAATCATCAGACATGTTCACCTGAACGAAACGAAAGCGGCCGTCTTTGGTCGAGGTATAGCTGCGGATTGATTTCGATTTTGTATTACGCAGAAAAATCGTTGCTCCCACCACCGGCGATGAATCCGCATCCACAACCGTGCCGTTCACCGAACGCTGTCCGAGGTTTTGAGCGTGGCCGGCCGGCGCCAGTATTCCCCCGAACGGAACGACCCCAAGCGCAAGGGCAGTAAATACCGCCCCCGCGGCAACGCATACGCCAAGCTTCATTCTTCCTCTGCCTCGTCCTCTTCGAAGAACTCGTCGTCGTCTTCGTCGACTTCGTCGCCCACGCGGGTCAACTCCAGCGGTTCGACTCCCACGATTTCGTACTCCGTTCCGCACTCGTCACAGGCGACCACGTCGCCTTCTTCCACCTCGTCCAATTCGATATCGAGATTGCTTTCACATTCTGGGCAGCTGGGCATCGCCGCCTCCTTTCTTTTGGCAAAACCTGCCTTGCTTCGTACTGTAGGATGACGTTACTTGGTACTACGCTCCGCTAGTTTTAGACGGCACCCGCCCTCAGGTCAAGGGGAGGCACAGCCTGAATCCAAGGACTTCGTTGTGGAGAGTTCCTTCATGAAGATTGCCCCATTCCTCCTGTTTTGCGCAACCGTCTTCGCGCCCTCGTTTTCTTCTGGCCAGGCCGACTTCACCCTCTATGGTCATCCCGTGTCTCCGGCTGGTGCCGATCCGGCAATCCAGCGGGCGATCGCCACCATCGACCCGGCTCGCATACATCAGACGATCGAGAAGCTGGTTAGTTTCCAGACCCGCAATACGCTCTCCAGCATGGAACAGGACCTGCCCGCCGGCACCGGCATTGAGGCCGCCGCCGACTGGATATTCTCTCAATTCGACGAGATATCCAAGAAATGCGGTGACTGCCTCGAAGTCAAACGCGACACCTTTACGGCCGATCCCGCGGCTGCCGCCGGCACCCCTTGGGCAAACCGCATTCCCAAGGCCACCCGCATCACAAACGTTTATGCCATCCTGCGCGGCACCGATCCGGCACAGGCCAAGCGCATGGTCCTGGTCACCGGGCACTACGACTCCCGCGCCAGCAACGTGCTCGATCCCCGCATTACCTCGCCGGGCGCCAATGACGATGCCTCGGGTGTGGCCGTGTCTCTGGAGTGCGCCCGCGCTCTCAGCACCATGCGTTTTCCATCCAGCATCGTCTTCGTTGCGGTTGCCGGCGAAGAGCAGGGCCTGGTGGGCAGCGCGCACCTGGCCAAGCTGGCCAAGGACGAAGGCTGGGACCTTGAAGCCGTCCTCAACAACGACATCGTGGGCGGCAACACCACGCCCGGTGACAAGCTCCAGCTCAAGGACCGCATTCGCGTCTTCTCCGAGGGTGTTCCCAGTGCAGCCACGCCGGAGCAGGCACGCCGAATGCGCGCCGTCGGCGGTGAAAACGATTCGCCGAGCCGCCAGGTTGCCAGGGCCCTCGAGGAGATCAGCGGAACCTATTTTCCGAGCTCCAGCCCCGCGCCCTTCGATGCATGGATCATCAACCGTCCCGATCGCTATTTGCGAGGTGGCGACCATAGCTCCTTCAACCAGGAGGGATTCGCCGCCGTCCGGTTAACCGAATGGCGCGAGGACTACAACCACCAGCACCAGACGGTTGTCCGTCCGCCTGCCGGATCCAGCGATCCCGCAGGATCCAGCGAGCCCGTCCTCGGCGACCTGATTGAGTTTGTAGACTTCAGCTACGTCGCAAAGGTTGCCCGGCTCAATGCCGCCGCGCTTGCCACCCTGGCCAGTTCTCCCGGAAAGCCCGGCAAGGTCGCCATCGATAACACCAGGCTCGACAACAATACGGCCTTCCACTGGGATCCCGCTCCCGGCAAGGTCGATCACTACGAGCTTGTCTGGAGAGATACCATCGCCTTCGACTGGCAATACGCGCAGTCCATCCCTCCGCCTGCCGACAGCGGCCCCATCCACCTCACCGTCCCGGTTTCCAAGGACAACGTGGTCTTCGGCGTGCGCTCAGTCGACGCCGCCGGTCACCGCAGCCTGGTGGTCGTGCCGTAGACCCGCGCCCACATGACACCGCCTCGCGCGTCATTTACCCTGAGTGTCTATGGCAAGAGTTGGGGGAATGCCGTTAGGATTGCCGGAATTCCGCGGTGCCACGCGCCGCCTGGTGCTGGTAAACCTCGCCGCGTACTTCGCGCTTCTGGTGCTCGACCTGGCGCACCTCGCCGGGCCTGTTGCGCGTGCCCTTGCCTTCATCCCCGACCTGTTCCTGCATGGCTATCTCTGGCAGCCCTTCACCTACAGCTTCGTTCATGGGGGGCTGCTGGGGACGCTCTTCGAGCTCTTGTCCCTTTGGTTCCTGGTCAGCTTTCTTGAGGGCTACCGCGGTTCCAACTGGGTGATGAGCCTCTACGCGGTTTCAGTGCTGGGGACAGCCATCACCGCCGCCGCCGTTTACGACCTCTTCGACAAACTCGGCCATCCCATTGAGCAGACTGCGCTCACCGGCTGCATGGGAGGCATCTTCGGACTTCTCATTGCCATCGGCGTTCTCTATGGCGAAACCGAGTTCCTGATGTTCTTCCTCATCAACATCAAGGCGAAGTATCTGGCCGCAATCTACGCGCTGATCGCCTTCGCCATGCTCTTCGGCCAAAACCGGCTCTACGCCTTCGCCCAGCTAGGCGGCGCAGTGGCCGGATTGCTCTACATCCGTTTCGCGCCGCGCCGCGGATTCGGCTTCGTGACCAGCGAGTGGCTGTATGGACTGCGCAACGGCTATTACCGCTGGAAGCGCCGCCGCGCGGGACGCAAGTTCGAGGTCTATATGCGCAAGCAGGGCCGCGACATCCGCCTGGACAACCGCGGCCGCCCCATCGACGACAACGATCCCAACGACCCCAGCCGCTGGAATTAGCCCGCCCTTTGAACGGGCGCCTGCTTAGCCGCCCGCATGCGCCGTCGCAACTCCAGCGTAGCTGCGCGATGGCAGCGCAGACATAGCGTGCGAATGTTGTCGAGATCGCACTGGCCACCCCCCTCGGCGACGGGAACAATGTGGTCTGCATCCCAAAGGCTCTTGCGCGTGCGGGCCCTCAGTCCCCAGTGCTCCAGCAACGCCTTCCGGCGGGCGCCCCGCGCATAGCGCAGCCGTCGCGCCTCCGCCAGCGTATCCACGCCGCACGCAACGCAAATCCCCTTGTCCCGTCTAAGCACCTGCTCCCGCACATATCCTGGCTGGGTGCGGAGCTTCCATTCATGCACGCAGTAATCGGAACAGAAGGTGAACCGGCGTCGCGGTACTTCCAGCGAACACCATCGGCAAAGGCCCCGTCCATTGGGCCCGCGCGGCACCGCCTTCCGGTTCACCCACCCGCCGCGCATCACGCGCACAATGCTCATGCATCGTTTCTATCGCGGCGCGGACCCGATCGCATCGGAGACGGGGCGGGAGCGCACCACGAGAGTCAAGACGCCGCCCCTGATCTCTGTTCCCTGGTCTCTGTTCCCTGTTCCCTGGTCCCTGGTCTCTGGTCCCCCTGGTCCCTGGTCCCTGGTCCCTGGTCCCTGGTCCCTGTAACGCTACTGCTTCGTATCCAGCGGATGCTGCGACTTCTCGAAGTACTCATTCTGCAGCTTCAGGCTCTCGTCATCGGCCTTGATCGCCTTGATCGCCTCGGCTATCTCGCGCGACCAGGTCTTCTGGTCGAACTCGCCCAGATCCCTGGTCGCCGCCGATCCCACCCCCGAGTAGTGCTCCGGGAACCGCGCATACCACCAGATGCCGGTGTACACCGAGCCCGGCAGGTTGAGCCGGTGCTGGTCCGCACCCGACTGCGAGTCCGCGCGATCGATATGCACCAGGTCGGGCCGCGCCACCATCATGTGCGCCGTCTCTGTCTCGCCCGCATGCATGTCGTTTCCCGGCGGCGACTTCAACGCCGGTCTACCCGGCACATCGAGATGAGGAAGCCCGAAGACATACACCACATAGTCCCGCGGCGTCGCCAGCTGCGCCTGCGCAAATAGCGGCAGAAGGCTGTTGTTGCCACCGTGCCCATTCACGATCACGATCTTCTTGCAGCCGTTCCGTGCCATCTCCTTCACGGTCTCCTGCAACAGCGTCAACTGCGTACCAAGACTGTAGGCGACGGTCCCTGGCTCCTGCTGCGCTTCGAAGATCTGCCCGAAGTAGTATTCCGGGAACACGACCGCATACTCCTGCTGCACGGCATTGGTGACGGCGTAGCGCACGTCCAGCAGATCGGTGCCGATGGGCAGATGCGGCCCATGCTTTTCCAGGATTCCGAACGGCAGCACGCACACGTTCTGCGCCTGGTGAATGGCCTTCACGAAGTCCGGTGCTGTCAGCTCCTCCCACTTGGGCGACAATCCCTGCTGTTGCGCTGCGACACTCGAAACATAAAGAGCAATAACTGCGAATGCAAAAATCGGCTTGCGAACCATTGCCCAGGTCTCCAGAAATAACTAATGCGCCGGATCCGGCGCGGTGAACGGCGAACAGCACGGCTTCTCGGTGGCATGGAAGTTCATCAACTCCACGCGCGTCTCATCGGGATCGTACAAATTGAACTGCCCCTTGCCGTCCTTGCCGATTTTGGTCGATTTATCCGCCTGCACGCCTTCCAACCGTCCGCCCTTTTGCAACGTAGCGAAGGCGTCATCCACTGAGTTCTCGCCGATCGAGAAGTGGTTCATCACGCCCATCTGGTGCTGCGGCATCGTCGATCCCGGCGGCGTGGTCGTCATCATGTACTCCAGCCAGTCGCGCCCGTCGGGAACCTGCTGGCTCACCCAGTCGATCTTGTTGTCCTGCATGCCGCCATACCAATAAGGAACAAAGTCCAGCAGCGTGCGATAGAACGTGTCCTCTTTTGCCCGGTCGTGCACCACAAAACCCACATGAATAATGTGGTGCCCAATGACATTCGGCGGATTCACCTGGGCAAACACCAGCGGCGCCGTGAACTCGATCTTGTTGCCCTCCGGATCAAGCACTTCGAAATGGATGGTATTGTCCGGGTTCTTTGTGACTTTATCCGGCACATTCCACCCTTTGACTTTGAGGAACTTGCGCATGGATTCCACACCCGGCCAGCCGACATAAAACGCCACATGATCCAGACGGTTGTTGCCGGCGCCTGCCGGCAGAGGCAGAACCTCCACAAACTGTTTATCACCGATCATGTACCGCACCCCCTGCGGGTTCTCGGGATCCGGCGCCTTCACCGCGCCCACGGTCACCGTGTAAAAGTGCTCCGTGGCCGCCGGGTTCGACGTGTAGATGGCAATGTGCGAAATGCCGAGCAGTTTGGGCCGTACCTTCCAGCCCTGTGCATACATTCCGGCAGTGCAGGCTGCGAGCAAAAAGCCAATGAAGATTCTCGAACGCATGAAACACCTCGAAATTGGGGACCGCACCACATTAAATCGCTGTTGGCAGGCCGCGCAATCTGCGAGCCGGCTCCAAGCCGTTTCAGCCGCACCCCTTACAATGCGCACATGAGTCTGAGAGTCCCTGCTGCTTCCCTCTGTTTCCTCATTGCTTCTATCGCCATCGCCCAAAACGCCCTGGTGCCCGCCTCGCCCACCGACCGCGCTGAAGCCCGGGAAATCTTCAAGCAGCTCATCGAAATCAATACCACCGACACCCCCAAGGGCAACGTAACAACCGGCACCACGGCCATGGAGAAGCGCTTTCTCGATGCCGGCTTCCCGCGCGAAGACGTGCATCTACTCGGCCCCGATCCGCGCAAGCAGAACCTGGTGGTTCGCTATCGCGCCACCGGCGCGCCCGACAACAAGCCGGTCCTCTTTCTCTGCCATATGGACGTAGTCGAGGCGCTGCCCTCCGACTGGCACACCGATCCGTTCCAGTTTGTTGAAAAAGACGGCTACGTCTACGGCCGCGGCACGCAGGACATGAAAGACTCCGACGCCGCGCTTGTTTCCACATTCCTTCGCCTCCATCGCGAGGGATACAAGCCGAAGCGCGACCTGATCCTTGCTCTCACCGCGGATGAGGAAGGCGGCAAATTCAATGGCGCCTCATGGCTTGTCAATCAGCATCGCGACCTGGTCGATGCGGCCTATGTCATCAATCCCGACTCCGGCGGCGTTGAACTCGACCACGGCCATCCCGTCGTCGCCGACGTAGAGGCCACCGAGAAGGTCTACGCGGACTACCAGCTCACGACGACGAATCGCGGCGGCCACAGCTCCCTGCCCCGCCCTGACAACGCCATATACCAATTGACAGCGGCTCTGGAGAAGCTGTCCGAGTACTCCTTCCCCTTCGAGATGAACGAGGTCACGCGCACCTACTTCCAGAATCTCGAAAAACAGGAGACCGGCCAGACCGCCGCCGACATTCACGCCATCCTCGCCAACCCGCCCGATATGTCGGCCGCCACGCGTCTTGGCGTCGAGCCCAGCTTCTACTCCAACTTCCGCACCACCTGCGTGGCCACGCGTCTCTCTGCCGGCCACGCCAACAACGCGCTGCCGCAAAAGGCCCAGGCCAACGTGAACTGCCGCATCTTTCCCGGCCACTCGCCGGAAGAGATTCGACAGGAGCTCATCAAGCTCTTTGCCGACCCCAAGCTGACGGTCAAATACGTCTCTGACGCCGGATCCGTCTCCGACACAGCGCCCGAGCGCAAAGCAATCGCGCCGCCCGCGCCGCTTCCAGAGGTCTTTGAGCCGCTCACCCGGATCACCCACCAGATTTGGCCCGACGTATCCGTCACTCCGGACATGGAAAACGGCGCCAGCGACTCCATCTACTTTGCGCAGGCCGGCATTCCCTGCTATGGCTACTCCGCCACCGCGCTCGAACGCGACGACGTCCGCGCCCACGGCCAGGATGAGCGCCTGCCCATCGACTCCTACTGGAAGTCACTCGACTTCTTCTATGCCTTCACCAAAGCCCTGGGCGAGAAGTGACGGCAACCGGATCCAATCCGCTGCACGGCAAAATCATCCGCCGCATCGTGCCGTATCTCATGCTGATCTACATGGTCGCGTTCCTCGACCGCGTCAACATCAGCTTTGCCTCCCTCACCATGAATCGCGACCTGGGGATCTCAGACACCCTCTACGGATTCGCGGCGGGCGTCTTCTTTCTCAGCTACTGCCTGTTTCAGGTTCCAGCCAACATGCTGCTCTCCCGCCTGGGCGCTCGCCGCTGGCTGGGAACGCTCATGGTGCTGTGGGGCATCGACGTGATGGCCACCGCCTTCGTCGCCGGCTCGCCTTCCTATGTCACCGCGCGCCTGCTGCTGGGCATCGCCGAGTCCGGCTTCTACCCCGGCATCATCTTCTACTTCACCTTCTGGATGCCGCCCTCCGCCCGCACCCGCATCCTCGCCCTCTTCCTCCTCTCGCTGCCCCTGTGTAACGCCATCGGCTCGCCTATCTCGGCTCACATCCTGCTGTTGGATCACGCCCTGGGCCTGCACGGATGGCAGTGGCTCTTCCTCATCGAAGGCGCGCCAGCCATCCTCCTCGGAATCGCCACATGGTTCATCCTCACCGACACCCCGGAGACCGCTCATTGGCTCTCAACCGATGAGAAGGCCCAAATACAAGCCGGCATGCACGCCGAGCAGCCCAAAGCTCCAGCAAGTTCCGGCCGCACCATCGGTGTCGTCCTTCGCGATTCCGCCATCTATTTCCTTTGGAGCAGCGGCAACTACGGCCTCATCTTCTTTTTGCCCAAAATCCTCACGGGCCGCGGCGCATCCACTCTCTCCGCCGGGTGGTGGGCCACGCTTACGTTCGGCGCCGGCGCCATCGCCATGTACTTCGCCAGCCGCAGCCGTGGCTTCCGCTTGCTGCCGCCGCTGATCGCGCTGGCCGCCGTGGGCTTTGCCTGCGTCGCGCTCATCCCGTCGCTTCCCGCGGCCGTCGCCGGATTTTGCATCGCCGCCATCGGCCTGATGGCCTCGGTCCCCATCTTCTGGAGCCTCGCCGCCAGCCGTCTCTCCGGGAAGGCCGCCGGTACCGCCATCGCCATCGTCAACTCGGTGGGTGCCGTCGGCGCCTTCTGCGGGCCCTACGCCATGGGCTGGCTTCGCGATAAAACGCACAGCTACATCGCCGGCCTCTGGTCCATTGCCGCATGCGTGCTTCTCGGTGCGATTCTTGTCGTCGTGGATGCACGAGCCCCGCGCAGCACCTACGCCCAAGGAGCAGTCCACTAATGAACAACCGTGTCGCCGTCATCACCGGCGCTGCCCAGGGCATTGGCCGCCGCACCGCCGAACTGCTCGCCGAACTCGGCTATCGCATCGGCCTCATCGACCTGCGCGAGCCCGCCGCCACCATTGAAGCGATCCAATCCCGCGGCGGACACGTCGTCTCCTACACCGGCGACATCACCAATGAAGGCGCGGTCCTCGACTTCGCCGCCCTCGTCTACAGCCACTACGGCCGCGCCGACGTCCTCGTCAACAACGCCGGCATCAGCCACATCGCGCCCGCTGAAGAAACCTCCTTCGACGACTACCGACGCGTCCTTGAAGTCAACCTCGTCGCGCCCTTCCTGCTGGCCCGCATCTTCGGCGAGAAAATGCTCGCCGCCCGCTCCGGCTCCATCGTCAACGTCGCCTCCATCGCGGGCCTCTTCGCCGTCTCCGACCGCGCCGCCTACAACGCCTCCAAGCACGGACTCATCGGCCTCACCCGCACCCTCGCCGCCGAATGGGGCGGACGCGGCGTGCGCGTCAACGCCGTCTGTCCCGGCTGGGTCAAGACCGAGATGGACGCAACCGACCAGGCCGGCGGCATCTACTCCGACGCGGACATCACCGGCCGCGTACCCATGGGCCGCTTCGCCACACCCGACGACATCGCCCGCGCCATCGCCTTCCTCGCCGACGACACGCAAAGCGCCTTCATCAACGGCCACGCCCTCTCCGTCGACGGAGGCTGGGCCGCCGACGCCAGCTGGGAATCCCTCCGCCTGCGCAAACGATAGCGGGACCGCGTGACCGGCGAGATCGGAACCATCAAACCATCTCTCGCAATTCAGCTACGACTGACGTTCTTTCGTCTTCTGCGTCCCGAACGCGATATCACATGTAAAAAAACAGGGATGTGCAACAATGGCTGCCAGCAAGAATCCAAGCGATTGCAAGGGAGAAGCGATGCCCGTTCGGAATCCTATGATGCTTGCAACCTGTGTGCTCATTCTTGCCAGTCCCACGTTTGCGGTCGCAGCACAAGTTTGTGAAGGGCTCAAAGACCTGAAGCTCGATCACGCAACTGTGATTTCCGCTGCTTGGGTTGAACCCGCTCCGCTGAAGCAGACGCCCGGACTTCCCTTCGAGGTGCCGAAAGTCAACGTTCCGCGCCACTGCGAAGTCATCGGCATCGCGCGTCCCACGTCGGACTCCGAAATCGGCTTCGTTCTCTGGTTGCCTCCCCAGGACCTCTGGAACGGCAAGTATCTTCAGGAGGGAAACGGCGGTTGGGCTGGATCCATTCAACCCATCACGCTACTGG
>Ga0207033_1108_pt1 | contig 18309 bp, 13 predicted proteins | sample Alteio_BWMinCont_35_FD_153262 | JGI IMG/M metagenome (GOLD analysis project Ga0207033, IMG submission 153262) | Enriched cells from forest soil in Barre Woods Harvard Forest LTER site, Petersham, Massachusetts, United States -... | ecosystem: Environmental > Terrestrial > Soil > Temperate forest >... | reverse complement strand
ATCTGAATTTTCGATAATAAGACGTATTCAGATCAACAGGTTTATCTCCTGCTACCATTTCCTGAAAGCAGGCAATATAAGGCTGGTATTTATTAATAAGCGCCAACATTTGCTTTTTTACTTCAGGATGTTTTTTGTCCTCTAGGATATTGAACTGCGCAACGTTCCAGCTCATGACACGTAAGCAGTTTGGTTGTTTTTTTACTGTAAAAGAGGAGGATGCTCTGAAGGGAATTATATTTTGAATTGGCTTCCACGCAAGTATAATTACAGCGATAAAAATTAATGATAGTTTTGGCGCAGCAAATAACCAAAAAAGAAAAAAGATAAATAGTATCCAAAAAAGATAAACGGCAAATAAAGTAAAAAGTCCGATGAACCAGAAAGTGGCAGGATCAAACCATTTGGCATAACATCCTAACAAGAATAATATTGCTACGATGATATTAGTAACAATAAACCCCTTCTTTATGAAATGGCGTAATAAAATTAACGGCATGTGTTAGATGTTGTTAGTTAGTTTTTCATGGTAAGTAAAGCACTCACTAAAGATCCTCAGCTTCAGCAGCTCTCTTTAGAATATCTTTTTCTTCATCGGTAAGAAAATGATATCCTTGTTGATTGATCTTATCAAGTATCTCATCTACACGTTGCTGCGTAACAGTAGATATTTTTTTGTAAGGATTTTTATTGCCCACACTATAAAAGATCTTTTCTTTAACAGAATGGCCGGTAGATTTTTTATGAGGGTTGAAAAGATTCATAAACCAATCGTATAAATTATTCATCCAAACACTTCCGTCTTTTCCTCTGCGTAAAAAATATACGAATAGGAAGCCGGCAAATCCACCACCGATATGGGACAGAGCAAACGCAGCCGTACTAATATTTGCAAGGCCCAAAAGATCGATCACTACATAAACTGTCGTAACTATCCATAAAGGAATACCTCCTCCAAGATTTCTGAAAAAACGAAAATTGGGTATTAAGATAGTCACTGCAATAGCAATTGCCATTGTAGCCGCGTTAGAACCGACTAAAAAAGAATCGTCAACAAATAATTTTAGATTGGGTATCATATAATTGGTGGCAATAAAAAATACAGCACCCAGTAAACCGCCATAAATATAAATAGGAATAACTTTATTGTTACCCGTAAGATCTTGCAGTACATAACCGAAGGTCCATAGCCATAGCATATTACTAAGAGCATTTAAGGTACCTACATTGGTAAACATGTATACCAAAAGAGTCCATGGTCGTTCGCTTAATTTTGTTAGCTGTGCAGGTAATTCAAAAAATTGTACGGCTTGCGTATTGTATAAAATACTGTCAGATTGAAAATAAAAATAGATTACTTGTAGCGCTAACAACAATAAAAAGAAGATAACATTAATGGTAAACAAAGCCACTAACGCATTGCCATCTTGTCCAAGATTAAAAATGTTTTTCTTGGGCAATTTGTATTCACTGTATCTATCTGATTCTCCCATAATTTGGTATAACAAAAATACGAAGCAGCTGCGTAAAAAGCTGTTAAGATTGAACTTTTTGTAGCTGGCTGTGGTTTTTCATAGTGGCCGTCGTTTGTTCCGATGGTTATTGGAACACATCAAAGCTATATCTATGGGCAATTTAGGAGATTAATACATTGTTTTCCGGTTGGTTTTATTCCAGTATATGATCAATAAAATTCCGATCAAAGCACCACCCAAATGTGCAAAATGGCCAATGTTATCTCCCTTAAACTGGTATAAACCGCCAAACAGATCGATCAGAATAAAAACAGGTATTACATATTTTGCTTTAACTGGTATCGGAATAAAAAATACATATAAAGCTGTATTAGGAAATAAATAAGCAAATGCCGCCATTACACCCATAATTGCTCCCGATGCTCCGATCATGGAATAATTTTCCTTATAAGCAGCTGAAATATCGGCAAAGCTATATCCTTGTAAAAGTTCCGGTGCTGTTTTTGCATATTGATCTGCACTAAACGGAATAGTTAATTGAATTAAGATGCTTGCACCAATGCCACAGATCAAATAAAATATCAGGAATTTTTTGGACCCCAGAAATTTTTCTAAAATACTACCGAACATCCACAATGCAAACATATTGAAAAGAATATGCGCGAAACTTCCCGGATCATGTAAAAACATGCAAGTAATTAACTGATGAGGTTTAAATAAGCTTGATTTATAATAATGTAAAGCTCCCCACTGTGTTACATCAAAAGGATGTATCAATAATTGCGCTACATACATCAGCACATTAATAATGATCAGGTTAAAAATTACAGGAGTTTCTTTTTGTATTGAATTGAATGCCATAAAGAAAAGTTAGAATTATTTTTTTAGTGTTAAAAGTGCCACGCATTCTATGTGGTGCGTGTGTGGGAACATATCTACCGGTTGTATTTTTTCTACAATATATTTTTCACTTAATAATTGTATATCTCTTGCCTGTGTTGCCGTGTTGCAGCTTACGTACACAATTTTAGGTGCGGCAATATCCAATAATTTATGTACCAGTTTTTCGTGCATACCTACACGTGGCGGATCAGTGATAATTACATCCGGTCTGCCATGAGCGGCAAAAAATTCATCATTGCAAATTTTTATTACATCACCTGCAAAAAATTCTGCGTGTGTAATATTGTTTAATGCCGCGTTTACTTTGGCATCTTCAATTGCTTCATCAATTACCTCAACACCTATTATTTTTTTAGCAGAGCCACTTACAAAAATACCTATGCTGCCTGTTCCACAATAAAGATCGTAAACAGTTTCGGTTCCTGTAAGTCCGGCGAAATCTTTCGTGATAGTGTATAGCTTTTCCGCCTGTTTGGTATTGGTTTGAAAGAATGATTTTGGTCCGATCTTAAAACTGAATTCTTCCAGCTTTTCTATAACAAAACCTTTACCCGTATATGTTTTCGGAGTAAGGTCGTAAATACTATCGTTCCATTTTGTATTGATAGTGTATAGTAATGTTGTAATGCCGGGTACTTTTTTTAATAGACTGTCGAGCAAATTTTTTGTTGCAATTTCGTCTTCATAACCCAAACAAATATTTACCATTAATTCACCGGTAGTGCAATAGCGGATAATAATATTACGTAGCCAGCCTGTATGTTGTTTAATGTCATAAAAAGTATACTCATTTTCTTTCGCGATATCACGCAAACTGTTTCTGATCAAATTGTTTACATCATCCATCAGGTAGCAATGCTGTATATCAATTATTTTATCAAAGATCCTGGGAACATGAAAACCGAGTGCATTTTCATTGGGCATTACCGCGTCACTTTTTATTTCCTCATTCGTTAAATACCTTTTATTGCTAAAAGTAAATTCTAATTTATTTCTATAATAAGCGGTATCAGCACTGCCAACGATCGGTAATATTTCAGGTAACTCAACTTTACCGATGCGCTTCAGGTTCTGCGTAACTTCCTGCTGTTTATATTCCAGTTGCTTTTGATAAGGCAACATTTGCCATTTACAACCACCACAGATACCAAAGTGTTCACAAAAAGCACTTACCCTTTCCGGTGAGTATTCTCTTATTAAAGTTGCTTTACCTTCGGCCCAGTCTTTCCTGTCTTTGGTTATAAATACATCTACAACATCACCGGGTACGGCGCCTTCTATAAATATAACTTTGCCATCTTGTTTTGATAATGCTTTACCTTCGGCTGCATAACCGGTAACTGCTACTTTTTCAAGTAAATATTTTTTTCGTTTCACGCAGCAAAAGTAAATCATATATTATGTTAATGAATTGAAATTTTTACTATTTAGAAAAGCGCTAACATTTAAATAATCACTCATTTTAAATACATTTGTACTCCTTCAAGTTTGTAATATGAAAAAAATATTTAGTACAGTTGCACTGGTAATTTGTTTTGCTGCCATACATGCCCAGGGATATAAAATAACAGTTCATTCTCCTGATTATAAAGGAGGGCTGGCTTATTTGGCGTACCATTTTGGTAATAAGCTTAATGCGCAGGATTCGGGAATGATCAACACTAAGGGAACTGTTGTTTTTTCAGGTAAGGAAAACCTTCTTGGTGGCGTATATGTTATCGTGCTTCCCGGTAAAACCCAAACATTAGATTTTCTTATAGATAAATCACAGGATATTACCATAAAGGCGGATACTACTGATCTTATTAATAAAACAGTTATAACTGGCGCCCCGGAAAATGTATTGTTTCAACAATACCAAAAAGCAATAGCACCCGAAGGTAAATTGTTGGAAAAAGAAAGAGAGGCATATAGTCTTGCAAAAACAAAACAGGATTCGGATTTACACGCAGCTAATTATAGTAAGATAAACAAAGGTTTGTCAGAACTAAGGGAGACTTATATCACAAAATATCCGGAATCAATGTTGGCCGTTTTGTTGAAAGCAATGAGAGAACCCAAAGTATTAATGGATAAACCTCGTACTCGTCAGGATTCTCTGGATAATTACAATTACTACAAAGCGCATTATTGGGATGATGTAACGTTAATGGACGACCGCGTTATTCGTACACCATTTTTTATGCCCAAGCTGACGGCCTATTATGAAAAAGTGATATCACAAAATCCCGATAGTATTATTGCTGAATTGGATTATCAATTGTTATTAGCGCGTAATAGTCCTGAAATGTATAAACTAATGCTTAATTGGTTGACGGACGAATATTTTTATCCTAAGTACATGGGACAAGATGCCATATTAGTACATTTGTTCGAGCAATATCATAGTCAGGGTTTAAGTCCTTGGTTAACGAAAAAACAGCAAGACCTTATCAGTAATCGTGCTTACATGGAGATGTCAAATTTAGTGGGCAGTCAGGGTGCCGATCTTACACTAATCGATTCTTCAGGAAAGTTTAAGTCTCTTTATGATGTGGCTGCAGATTATACTGTGGTTTGTTTTTGGGATCCAACCTGCGGGCATTGTAAAGTGCAAATTCCAAAGATCGATTCTATTTATGAAGCAAGTTGGAAAAAACATAATGTCAAGATATATGCAGTGCTAACCGAAAATGTTAGGGATCAATGGACACAATACATTAGAGATCACAACCTTGGCGATTGGATAAATGTTTATCAAACTAAGGAGATGGCAAAAGCCGATGAGGATGCTAACCGAACAAGCTTCAGACAATTGTATGATGTTACAGCAACACCAACTTTGTACTTATTGGATAAGGATAAAAGAATTATTATGAAACATCTAGATTGGGAGCAAATAAATGATTTTCTGAATTTAAAATGGAGCAACAAGCCTGCTGCGGATAAATCTAAATAACACTATAAATACCTATTCGGGAATGAAGAAAACATTTTTAGCGATTATATTTCTGTTTGCAGCAACACAACTTTTTTCTCAAACGCTTTTTACATATGGGAAAGATGCGGTTAGTAAAGATGAATTTCTACGAGCCTATAATAAAAATAAAACGCCTGTAACAGACAAGGAGAAATCCTTACGTGAATACCTCGATCTATACTCGAATTTTAAGCTAAAAGTGAAGGCCGCAACCCTGTTAAAGATGGATACATTGCCAGAGATGCGGACGGATATAGAAAATTTCCGGGCTCAAATAGTTGAAGGGTATATGACGAATAAAGATGGTTTGAATGAGTTGGTTAATGAAGCTTTTCAAAGAAGTCAGAAAGATATTCACCTTCTCCATTTTTATATTGCTGTAAAAGATAAAATGACTCCTGCGGATACGGCTAAAGTTTACAATGAAATACAAGCCGTATATACTGCACTTAAATCAGGCAGAAATGATTATACAACATTAAGTAGTGAAAATCCTGATGTTAGTTTTGCGGATCTGGGATATATAACTGTATTTTCCCTGCCTTACAATTACGAAAATATTGTTTATGGCTTAGCGGCGGGAGAAGCGTCTGCCCCCTTTCGTACAAAAACGGGATGGCATATTGTAAAGAATGCAGAAGAAAGAAAAAGTATAGGCAAATTAAAAGTGGCGCAAATTCTTTTCGCACTTCCTCAAAATGCGACTTCTGAAACTGTAAAAGCTACAAGACAAAAAGCGGATTCGATCTATAAATTATTACAAGCAGGACAAGACTTTGCCACCTTAGCTAAAAAATTCAGCGATGATAAATTGACTTATTTGAGCGGTGGCATAATGCCTGACTTCGGAACGGGCAAATATGAACCTGACTTTGAAAAGCAAGTACTTGAGATTAAAAAGGACAGCGAAATATCCACTCCATTTTTAACAAGCTACGGTTTCCATATTGTAAAAAGATTGCAACAAAAACTAATACCTACCAGTAAAAAAGATGATGCATATATGGATGCATTAAGGCAGCGTGTATTGCAAGACCCAAGAATTAATGTTGTAAATGAAAAATTTGTAAAAGAAGTTGTCTTGCCAAAAACCCAGTACAAAAGAAATATGGCTGTGACAGATGCAGATCTTTTCAGGTATGCAGATAGCGCGTATAGTACAAAAAAAACGGATAACTATCCGATCAATAATAAAGTGATCTTTTCATTTGGAAATGAATCTGTCAAAGGGTTTGGTTGGGTGAGCTTTGTAAAAGATTACAGGTTAAAAAAAGGAGAAACCGATAAAGAAATGTTTGATAATTATGTTGCTCAAAAAGCAATGGATTATTATCGCGACCACTTAGAAGAGTATAATACCGAATTCAAATATCAAATGCGTGAATTTACGGAGGGTAATCTGCTATTTGCAATAATGGAAAAAAATGTCTGGAATAAAGCGACCAATGATAGCACAGGATTGATCGATTATTACAACCAACATAAAGAAAAATACACCTGGGCAAAAAGTGCCGACGTTCTATTATTTACTTGCAATAGCGCTGCTATCGCAGATAGCGTTAAAACATTATTGCATGAAGAAAAAGATTGGAGAAAAATTATTGAAGAAAGCAAAGGGAAAATTCAGGCAGATTCGGGTCGTTATGAAGTGTCGCAAATTACTGTGCCTGCCGGAACATTGTTAACAGAAGGATTGACAACCAATATAGTAACTAACAAAGCAGATAATACCGGAAGCTTTATTCAAGTATTGAAAATATTTCCTGAGAATCAACAACGAAGCTTTGCAGAATCAAAAGGGTTAGTAATAAATGATTACCAGAATTATTTAGAAGAAAAATGGATACAGGAACTAAAGAAAAAATATCCTGTTAAAGTAAATGAAACCGTATTTCAATCATTACTCAAATAGATTGTAATAATAATGTATAAAAAAAGCTCCCGATTATTTCGGGAGCTTTTTTTATTTTACTGCTTTCACAACATTATAAATAACTTTTGGTTTACCCAAGGTATAATAATGTAACACCGGCACACCAAATTTTTTCAATTCTTTAGATTGTTGTATCAACCATTCTGTGCCTACTTGTTCTACCTGTTCGTCTGTTTTAGCTTTTAAAATAGCATTTGATAGATCTGCAGGAATATCTACATGAAATATTTTCGGAAGGATCGTCAGTTGTTTTTTATTAGTGATCGGCTTTAATCCCGGAATGATAGGAACATTGATACCATTAGCTCTACATTCTTTTACAAAATGAAAAAACTTCTCGTTATCAAAAAACATTTGCGTCATAATATAATCTGCACCAGCTTCTACCTTTGCTTTTAAGTGCTCCATATCTGTTTTTAAATTCGGCGCCTCAAAATGTTTTTCGGGATAACCTGCAGTACCAATACAGAAATCAGGCCTCACGCCATTTTTAATATCTTCTTCTAAGTAGATGCCATTTTTTAAATTCATCACCTGCTTTTGCAGATCAATAGCATATTTATGTCCATCAGGATGTGGTTCAAAAAAAGCCTCATTCTTAGCAGCATCACCACGCAACACCAGCACATTATTGATGCCTAAAAAGTTAAGATCGATCAACGCATCTTCTGTTTCTCTTTTAGAAAAACCACCACATATTAAATGCGGTACTGCATCTACTTTGTAATGATTCATTAAAGCTGCACAGATAGCAACAGTTCCCGGTCTTTTGCGAACTTCTACTTTTTCAAATGTGCCATCCTGCTTTTTCTTAAACATTGTTTCGCTGCGATGGTAAGTAACATTTATAAAAGCGGGGTTAAATTCCATCAAAGGATCTAAATGCTCATAAATTGAATTGATCGTTTTCCCCTTTAATGGCGGCAAAATCTCAAAAGAAACCAGGGTATCTTTTGCTTGTTGTATGTGTTCTGTTACTTTCATTTTTGTAAAATATGTGCAAACTTAGGCAAGTAATAATAAAGCACAAACTGCTGTTAAATAATAATGCCTTTATCCCCTTATATTTGTTTATAGTAAATTTGCTAAAATTCAATGTCATTGAACTTAACGATATATACCAAGAACCTCATTAAAAGATACGGCAGTCGTACTGTCGTTAACAACGTTTCATTTCAGGTAAGTCAGGGAGAAATAGTGGGTTTATTAGGTCCAAACGGTGCCGGTAAAACAACTTCTTTTTACCAGGTTGTTGGTTTAGTGAGGCCCGATGAAGGCAATGTTTATTTAAATGATATCAATATTACCAAATTGCCAATGTACAAAAGGGCACAAATGGGTATTGGTTATTTACCTCAAGAAGCAAGTGTATTTCGTAAGCTAAGCGTAGAAGATAATATTGCTGCTGTGTTAGAAATGACCAAGTTGACAAAGGCAGAGCAAAAACATAAACTAGAAGAGTTGTTAGATGAGTTTCGCTTACAACACGTGCGCAAAAATAATGGAGACACGTTAAGTGGCGGTGAAAGAAGAAGAACAGAAATATCAAGAGCCTTAGCAGTTGATCCAAAGTTTATTTTATTGGATGAACCTTTTGCAGGCGTTGATCCTATTGCTGTTGAGGATATACAGTCAATTGTGGCTAAGCTTAAATTCAGACAAATAGGCATCTTAATAACCGATCATAATGTGAATGAAACACTATCTATTTGCGATAGAGCATATTTATTGATTGACGGTCAGATATTTAAACACGGTACTGCAGAACAATTGGCTGAAGATGAGCAAGTACGTCGTTTGTATCTTGGTAGAAACTTTGAATTGAAGAGGAAAGATTACCTACATGATGAGGCTGAAAAATCAGCTGCTGAAAAAAATGTGCAGCTTAAATAGACCTACTTATTACCATCCTTAAAAGATTAGAGCTCGTTTTCTATCTTTCCATACTAATTCTGTATTTTGCCCATTAATGAAACTGTTATCCCCTGCCATATCACGTTTAGCAAGAATGCGCTCATGGCGCATTGAAAACTGGAGCCACAATCCGGTAGCGGCGCAAAAAACTGTTTTACAGGATCTTATTACAGCGGCGCAGTATACAGAGTTTGGTAAAAAATATAATTTCTCTAAGCTATTCTCCGTAAAAGAATTTAAGAAGAATGTGCCTATTCATGAATACAATGACATGAAACCTTACATCGAAAGAATGATGCAAGGTGAAGAGAATGTTTTGTGGAACACGCCGATAGCGTGGTTTGCAAAATCATCAGGAACAACAAGCAATAAAAGTAAATTCATTCCTATAAGCAATGAAAGCTTACGCGATAATCACTATCAAGGCTCAAAAGATGTACTGACCACTTACTACAAAAATTTTCCTTCAAGTGATCTGTTAACAGGCAAGGGCCTTGTCATTGGAGGCTCGCATCAGATTAGCAAAATAAATGATGATATACAATATGGCGATCTAAGTGCTGTATTGATGCAAAACTCTCCTTTCTGGGGACAATGGTTGCGTACACCCGAATTGAGTGTAGCCTTGTTGGATGAATGGGAGAATAAAATAGAAAAACTCGCACAATCAACAGCCGAAGAAAATGTAACATCATTGGCCGGCGTACCAACATGGACACTTTTATTATTGAAAAGAATTTTAGAAATAAAAGGTAAATCAACCATCAAAGAAGTATGGCCAAACCTGGAACTGTATATTCATGGTGGCGTTTCTTTTATACCTTATCGTGAACAGTTTGATAAAATAATCGGAGGTCCGATCAATTACCTTGAAATATATAATGCCAGCGAAGGTTTTATTGCAGGACAAGATCTTCCCGGAGATGATAGCATGTTGCTCTTTACCGAACATGGAATATTTTACGAGTTCATGCCCGTGGAAGAATACGGAAAAACAGATGCTCAAACGATCGGATTAAAGGAAGTACAATTGCATAAAAATTATGCATTGATAATAAGTACTACCGGGGGGTTGTGGCGATACCTTATTGGAGATACGGTGCAATTCACTTCTATCAATCCGTACAAAATAAAAGTAACCGGCAGGTTAAAACATTATATAAATGCTTTTGGCGAAGAGGTAATTATTGATAACAGCGATAACGCTATTGCAATAGCATCAGAAAAAACCGGTGCAAGAGTAAATGATTATACTGCCGCCCCTCTTTATTTTAGTGACAATAGCAATGGAGCGCACGAGTGGTTAATAGAATTTGATGAGGCTCCTGCTGATCTGAACCAATTTGCCATTGAATTAGATACAGCATTAAAAAATATCAATAGCGATTACGAAGCTAAGCGACATAAAGATATTGCGTTGCGTTTACCAGTTATTCATTCATTACCTAAAGGAACATTTAAAGAGTGGCTTCGCATAAAAGATAAGCTGGGCGGCCAACACAAAGTACCAAGATTAAGTAATGAAAGAGTTATTGTAGAAGAGATATTAGCAATAACTACAAAAGCGTGACCAATACATTTAACGAGTTAATTTGAATAGTTCGTTTACGCTTACTAAATTCGCAAAACAAATAAACCCTCAATAAAATTTATTCATGAAATTATTACAACATAAAGTTGCCATAGTAACAGGTGCAGCTCGCGGGATTGGAGAAGGAATCGCTATTAAACTAGCAGAACAGGGCGCAAACATTGCGTTCACTTATGTAAGTGATAATAGCGCGGAAAAAGCGAAGGCGTTAGAAGCAAAACTATTTACATTAGGTGTAAAAGCGAAAGGATACAAAACCAATGCGGGAGATTTTGCAGCATGCGAAACATTTGTAAACGATGTATTAAAAGAATTTGGATCGATCGATATATGCGTAAACAATGCGGGTATCAGTAAAGATAATTTGTTGCTTCGTTTAACAGAGCAACAATGGGATGAAGTGATGCAAACAAATTTGAAGAGTGTTTTCAACATGACCAAACAAGTGATTCGTCCGATGATGAAAGCAAAAAGTGGCAGCATCATCAACATGAGTAGCGTAATTGGAGAAATGGGGAATGCCGGACAAAGCAGCTATGCTGCATCAAAAGCAGGTGTAATTGGTTTTACAAAAAGTATTGCAAAAGAATTAGGTACGCGTAATATCCGTTGTAATGCAATAGCACCGGGATTTGTAGAAACAGATATGACGAACTATCTACAAGATGGCGATGCGGCAGAAAAATATAAACAAAGTATTCCTTTAGGAAGATTTGGTACTACTGAAGATATTGCTAATCTAACCTTCTTTTTAGCAAGTGATCTTAGCAGTTATGTTACTGGGCAAGTGATTAGTGTTTGTGGAGGTCTTAATATTTAATAAGTAATATTTTAGATTGAATATTGATTGGAATTGAAGCTTAATTCTTAATTACTAATTCTTAATTAATATGACTACATACGAAAAGCTTTTAATAGACAACAAGGCCTGGGCAAAAGCAGAGGAAGAAAGGGACCCCGATTTTTTTAAACGTCTTACAGCGTTGCAATCACCAGAGTTTCTGTGGATAGGTTGTAGCGATAGCAGAGTGCCTGCAGATAAAATTACCGGTACCCAGCCGGGCGAAATATTTGTACATCGTAACATCGCCAATATGGTAGTACATACAGATGTAAACCTTTTAAGTGTGTTGGATTATGCTGTGAATTATTTAAAAGTGAAACATGTAATTGTTTGCGGTCATTATGGTTGTGGTGGTATTAAAGCAGCCATGGATAATAATGATTACAAGCCTGTACTAAATATGTGGTTGAGAAATATTAAAGATGTGTATCATCAATACAAAGGTGAATTAGACGCAATAGAAGACCTTGAAAAAAGAGCAGATAGGTTAACGGAATTAAATGCGATGGAGCAAGTAATGCATCTGGCACAAACATCTATTATACAACGTGCCTGGAAAAATGAACAACGTCCGCATATACATGGATGGGTGTATGCATTAAAAGATGGATTGATAAAACCAGTGTTAGAAATGGCACCAGGAACTCATATTGATCCTATGTATGAATATGATAACTTATAGTTTAGCGCCCACTTATCTTTAAAGAATCTTGATTGTGTTTTTGTGCTTTAAATTGATATGATGCATCTAAAATGTATTGGTAGAAGTCAGCTATACTGCTGCTTTGCACAAAATAATAACTAGGACGATATCTTTTCATAAAAGCGTCAATATCTGTGCTATCAATTGTTGTTATTCTTTTGATCAGCGTTTTGTTAAACTTATAATCAACGTATTTATCCTGTTCTTCTCCAATTAATCTTGCTTGCATCAAACGCAGATCCTTATTTCTCCTAAACCTGAATATGTTAATTAATTGATCCAGATCTACACCTGCATTGTTTGAATTCGCACTCATTTCAAATCCAGGTTTTTCATAATTAAATATGTAGTTGTAATCTTCCCTGTTTTCAATAGAATCTTCTCGGTAAGTTTTGGATGTGATTCTTATTTCTTTTAAGGTTTTAAATTTTCCAAATACCCTTACTTGTATCGATACATCAAAATTACTCATATCAAGTATCTCACTTACAGCAAACTCCGGAGTAGATTTATTGCGGTAAACAAAAGTAAGAGAATCGCTCTTCGTTACGGAAATAGAATATTGACCCAAAGAATCTGTGGTAGTTTGCTTACCCATTTTACTTTTTACCAAAACATTTTGTACAGGAATAGTTCGCGTAGAATCATATACAGTACCACTTACAGTTAATTGAGCAAATAAATTACAGGCCGCAAATAATAATAAAAAGGTTAAGAGGTATATTTTATGCAGATGAGCCAATCTTTAAGTTATTCGTGAAATACAATATTAAAGCATCAATACTTGTATCGTTAAACTGTGTAGGTTTTTTAACGGCGATTTCGCAATTCTACTACCTCTTCAATAATTTTTGGATAATGCGCATGTTCCAGTAAGTGTATTTTTTTTGCTAATGTTTCAGCTGTATCCGATTTATCTACTACGCACCGCGCCTGAAAAATAACACCACCATGATCGTATAATTCATCCACATAATGAATGGTAATGCCGCTTTCCGTATCGTTGGATGCAATAACGGCTTCATGAACAAAATTACCATACATGCCCTTACCTCCGTATTTAGGTAATAATGCAGGATGTATATTGATGATCTTATTTGGATAAGCCTGTATAAGTTTTACAGGAACTTTCCATAAGAAGCCCGCCAGTATTACAAAATCGATAGCATATTGTTGTAGGTCCGTAACAAAAGCATCTCCTCTAAAAAACCTTTCTTTATCAATTAGCAAAAAAGGGATGTTTTCTTTTTTTGCAATAAATAGAACACCGGCGCCTTCTTTATTACAAACGATCAACCCTATTTTGATTGTTGCATGATCACGAAAATGATCAATAATTTTTTGTGCATTACTTCCTGCACCACTGGCAAAAATGGCGATAGTTATTTTATTGGTGAACTTTTCCTCAGACATTATTACAAATAATTTTATGAATTGGGTTAAAAGAAACAAAAAACCGCTAGAAGGCAATGGCAGAGATAGTTATAAAATTTCTACTTTTTATTTCCCTTCTTTCCCTTCAGTAAAAGTCTAATAAAAAAGTGTAAATAAGCGTTGCGCGTAAAAAAAACTGAAAGTAATTTTTGATTGACAAATACATGACAAAGACTATATGACAAATTGCCTAATTCGCTGAAACCCACGCCGGATAAAGGAAAATTTTTTTTCAAAATGTTGATATTATGTCAACATCCTTACTTATTTTTGCACTCCAACCAGGACATTTTACACACATAGAAATTACGTGATTCATCTTCTCTGATTTTTGCCACTTTACTTTCTGCATCATTCACATTACCAAATACAATACTATTAGTAGGACAAGCCTGTGCACAAGCTACTTTCACGTTTCTTACCAAAGAAGGATCCTCCGCTTTTTTAGCAGCTAACTTGCTGTCTTGTAAACGCTGCACGCAGAAAGAACACTTTTCCATCACACCTCTTGAACGAACCGTTACATCAGGATTCAATACCATTCTTGTAAGATCATCATTCATTTGCTCTGTTACCGCATTAAGATCTATACCATACAATGGTTTTTGATTATCAGGGAAACTATCTGCACCAGTGAAATCTAACCAGTTAAAGCGACGAACTTTAAACGGACAGTTATTAGCACAATATCTTGTACCGATACAACGGTTATAAGCCATTTGATTTAAACCTTCGCTGCTATGGTTAGTCGCGGCAACCGGACAAACATTTTCGCAAGGAGCATTATCACAATGTTGACATAACATAGGTTGAAATACTACATCCGGATTTTCTATATCGCCTGTAAAATAACGGTCGATACGTAGCCATTGCATTTCATGCGCTCTTTGAACCTGCATTTTACCTACAACACTAACATTATTTTCGGCAGTACAAGCTACCACACAAGCGCTACAACCTGTACAGGTATTTAAATCAATGCTCATCCCCCATTTAATTCCGGGTCTTTCTAAACTGGATTTGCTGTAGATAGAAGCATCTTCTCTAAAAGATTTACCTCCAAAAGGAATTAAATCTTCTCTCTCTTTATTAGGCTCTTCTAAAACATCTTTAGGATTAGCAATGAAATTTGATAATGAAGTTTCAAAAATGATAGGGCGATGTTCATCTAACCCATGTACTTGTGTTTGAGCTATTGAATATGTACTATTGCTTTTTTCAACCGTTGCAACTGCTGAGTAAACAAACCCAGTTCCATCAAAACTAACAAAAGGGAAAGCATTAGAACCTGCTCCTGCAGCAGCCTTTCCTATATAATCAGATGTTCTGCTTTCATCAATACTCTTTCTTCCGTAACCTAGTGCTATTGCAATTACGTTCGGATGAAGGCCCGGAATAATTACAGCCGCTAACTCAAGTGTTTGTCCATTAACAGTAACCTTAACTGTTGGTTTTTCCGGAGTTACTTCATATTTATCTCCTTGAAACTGATTATGCAATACATCTAATCCCAACAATGCTTTTGCCAATGCAGGACTCATTAAAGCATAATTATCCCAAGTAACTTTTGATACCGGATCAGGCAACTCTTGTAACCAAGGATTATTAGACTGACTGCCCGTACCAATAGATATTTTTTGATACAAAACAACTTCAATGTCTCCACCTTTTGCAGCAGTTGCTTTTGAAGCAGCAGCAGCTACAGGAGCGCTGTTAAACGCCGCACTACCAATAGCAGGAGTAGAAGCAGGTTCTACAACACCGTTTTGTAATGCTTTATCATAGCCATCACTTGTACCACCTAATTTAGCAGTCCAGTATGTTTTAAAGTACGTTTCGTAATCACTAGCATTACCACTCCATTTCAACAAAGAAGTTTGGAAAGATCTTGTTTTGAATAATGGATTGATAGTAGGTTGGATCAAGCTATAGTAGCCAGTTTTAGGCTCAGCATCACCCCAACTTTCTAACCAATGATGAGAAGGAATAACATATTTGCAAAGCTCTGCGGTTTCGTTCAGTGTTGCATTGAATGAAACAGTTACAGGAACTTTCTTAATTCCGTCTATGAATTTTTTACTGTCGTAGTAATTGTAAGCAGGATTAGTAGCAATAACAAACAAAGCACCAACAGCACCTGCGTTCATGTCATCTACCAATTTAGTAATATCAGCATCTACACCTTGGCGATAGTTTGCTGTTGTAGCAAAATCAATTGTTGTACCATTAGCACCAATTGCTTCGTTGATAGCGTTTACAATGATCTGAATATTTACATCATTGCTACCACAAACTACTAAAGCCGCACCTTTATTTGCGCTTAAAGCAGCGGCAGCTACTTCAATTCCTTTGCTTAATTTATTATCAAGAGTTGGAGCTGTTACAGCACCGCCTAATTTAGCCAACAAAGCCAATGCAACCGCACCGGTTTCAGATGGCTTATGTATAAAACGGTCATCCGCATTACTACCTGTCATACTCAAATTGCTTTCAAAATGAATGTGACGGCTCATTGCAGGATTCTCTAATTTCACTCTTCTGCTATCTGAATATTGAGATGCAAATTCAACCGGGCTGATCCAGGTTCCTAAAAAGTCTGCAGCTAAACTAACTACAACCTTTGCTTTATCAAATCGGTAAGAAGGAATTACTTTTTTACCATAAGTAGCTTCATTAGCCAATAAAATACCGCTATAACTAGCCGCATCATATTGTACATGACGACTACCGGCATTCTTAGCTAAGAAATCTGCAATAATTTGTTTCGTTGTTGGAGATACAATTGTTGAAGTCAACAATACAATTGATTTTCCTCCAAGGTTTGCAAGATCAGCAGCTACTAATTTATCGAACGCATCAAACGTAGTTACTTCTTTAAAACCTTTACCATCGTTTTGCATTGGGTAACGCAAACGTGTTGTATCATATAGATCTAATACAGAAGCTTGCGCCTGCGCACTAGTACCACCTTTAGTTAAAGAAGACAATTCATTCCCTTCTATTTTGATAGGACGACCATCACGTTGTTTTACAACAACTGAAATAACATCACCCTCATTCACATAAGTAGAAGCGTAGTAATTAGGAATACCAGGAATAACATCATCTGGTCTGCGTAAGTAAGGAACAACTTTACGTACAGGCATTTCGCAACTAGCTGCAATTGTGGCTGCAGCAGTACTAAAGCCTAAGTATTTAAGAAAATCTCTACGAGGACTTTTAGTATTCAACAATCCTTCATCAAGATCCTCTAACGGTAACAGCTCTTCTTTAAACTCATTCTTAGCAGATTCTTGATATGCTTCAGATTGATTTAGCTCTCCAAAATTTTGCCAATGCTTTTTACTCATAATATGATAATTCGATAGTGCTAATTAAAAACTTATCTATTCAATTGGTTTATCAGCCGACAGGCTAACAAATTATTTTAATAATGACATTTTTGACATTCCGTTCCGCCGATATTTTCAACCGTTACGCTATCCATTTTACCCGCTTTGATATCGTCATGGAATTTTTCGTAAATGCTGTAATATTTATTGCCTTCGCCGGTTTCTTTATTGTAAAAATTAACTTTAGTTGTTCTGTGGCAATTGATACACCAACCCATACTTAATGGAGCAAATTGGTATACCTGAGACTCTGCTTGTATAGGACCATGGCAGGTTTGACACTGTTGCTGACCAACTTTTACGTGCTGGCTATGGTTAAAGTAAACGTGATCCGGCAAGTTGTGAATTCTAACCCACTCAATTGCGTGACCAGGTTTATCATACGTTTTAGTATCAGGGTTCCATCCTGCGTAAGCATATAATTTTTGTATTTCTTCGTTCGCATTAATTGTTACACCTTCTTCAGTAACAATTGGATCGCCAGTATATGTTTTAATTGCTTTATGGCAATTCATACAAACATTTACAGAAGGAATACCCGCTGTTTTGCTATCCTGTGCACCACCGTGACAATATAAACAACTGATCTGGTTAGTACCTGCGTGAACTTTGTGAGAATAATAAATAGGTTGTACCGGTTGGTATCCTTGCATACGACCCAAGCCTATGGCTGAATTGATAAGGAAATAACCACCAATAAAGAACAATACCAAAACGCAAAGCATTAAGTATGTTTTATTACGATAGAATGGCACAGGTTCACTACGAACGATCCCTTCTTTATCATCAGTTAGTTTGCGTAAGCTGCTGTTGATCTGTAATAATATCAATGCTATAACAGCAAGGATCAATGTAAGAATTCCGTATAATAAAGAATTATCTTCTCCGCCGCCTGTAGATCCAGGAGTACCTGCAGGACCTGCTGTAGGAGCTTTGTAATTATCAGCCCAATCTAAGATCGCTTTAATTTCGTCTTTCTTAAGATTTTGCTGAGTCATGATAGACCCAAACTTCGTGTGTAGTGCAACAGCATATGGATCGGTAGACACCATTGTATTTACATTGTCTACCCACTTGTATGCCCACTCTGCATTAGGTTCTCTTTTTCTGGCTCCCTGTAGAGCAGGACCCGTGAAATCTTCCAGAGGTTTGTGACAGTTG
>Ga0207033_1107_pt1 | contig 18342 bp, 15 predicted proteins | sample Alteio_BWMinCont_35_FD_153262 | JGI IMG/M metagenome (GOLD analysis project Ga0207033, IMG submission 153262) | Enriched cells from forest soil in Barre Woods Harvard Forest LTER site, Petersham, Massachusetts, United States -... | ecosystem: Environmental > Terrestrial > Soil > Temperate forest >... | reverse complement strand
AATCTTAGCAACCGTCTTTGGCCTCGCATTTATATTTATCCCGGCCCAGGTAGCCACATTTTATGGTATTAGCCAGGATACCGCCGGTCTCTGGGTGACTCGGTATTTCGGTGCCGCGCTGTTGTTTATAGCAATGATATACTGGTCATACAGCGGCGTTTCACCGACCGCAAAATCATGGCCCAAATTGTTAATATTCAGCATTATTTACGACGTAATTCAATTAATTTTAACCGCAATGGCACTTTTAAGCGGGGTTGGGAACTCCAACGGCTGGTCAAGCGTAGTTTTATACGCGCTGCTGGCAATTGGTTCATTGTACTTTCTTGGGGAATGCAAAAAAGCCAGGGCAAACTAATTCAGTCTATAGTGGGTGATATCGGATCAAGTTGAATAGTTGGGGGATAAAATTTCTAAGCATAGATTTTAGCTAAACGGAATAAAAGGAAAGCTGTATCCCTAACGCCTCTTGAAGTGGCCCGGAAAGTTTTGATTTTAGCATTAAATGATTCCGCCGAACCATTTGTACTGCGGTTGATGAAGAAGTTCAGAATGGATTCATAATGAATCTGAACAGATCTTGAAACGGTTTTAAAAGATTCAATACCTGTCGCTTCCACGTCATTATACCAGATAGCAAGCCGTTTAAATGCCTGTTGTTTACTTTTGCAGATGGTAAATATATTGCCCATCCGCATAGCAAGTTCATAGGCTTTATACAATTCAGGATACCTTGGAAACAGCAGATCAGCCCTTTCCTTTTGTGAACCCGTCCACTTGGACTGGTGCTTAAAGTCCTAATTACTAAATTTAGAAATTATGCCTTCCTTATTTACAAAATCTAATCCTCTTAATATTTCAAGGATATTAAATTGTAATTGTTGAGCAAATCTTCGTAAAGTTTTGAGTTGGATAAAATAAAAGCGCTTGGCGTGTTTGGTTTCCCTAAAGATCATCCCTTCATTTCTCAGGCAGCCTCTTCTCGTAGAATACACCCAGAATGAATTTTCATCGGTTTCATTTAATTTGCTGGATTCGAAAAACATCGCTTCCATTTGATCGGTGTATACCTCGGCTGCAAACCTTAATTTTTTGTTTCGTTCGCTTCTACGAATAAGGTGCTCATTGACTTCATCAGGCTCAAATTTGGTTAGCATAAGATTATGATGGCCTATCTTTCCTATTGTAATACTATTACCCAGCCAAAACTCCCGCAGGAGGTTTGTGTTCACCTTACGGAATTCCACCATGAAACGCATGAATGTAAAAAAACGCATTTCGAATAGCTGTTGATATGTTTTAGGCTTAATGTTATCGCCCTCGAAAGCTCTATGAATATCAATTACACGTTCTGTCCCTTTAAAGATGACAGTAAGGTGTTCCCCGGGTGTAAACCCGCCAATGGTAATTTTCTCTGCACCTGGACTGTCTCCAAACCAAACGAATAATTTTTCAAGATTAGTTTTAATGGCCGTCATTTTACAGGAATTTGGTATCGTAATAGTCCGTTGAATTAATTAACAAAAAACTAAGGTAAGGTAGAATTAATCTTTTGGCGGTGATTTTTGTGCAAATTTTGTGCAAATAAAAAAACCCAACTCGCCGGAGTTGGGTTAAATCATTGATTTTCGGGCTCCTGAGGCTGGGCTCGAACCAGCGACCCTCTGATTAACAGTCAGAAACGGGGGTGTTTTGATAGTTATCGATTTTGATTATTTTATTGATAATCAGTAATTTATAAAAAATCATCTTATCGTTGTTTTTTGATTTTTATCGATATTTTGCCCATTTTTGTGCAAATTTTGTGCAAATTTTTGATTAAAAAAACTGCGTTTTTGCTATGATTAAGGCGGTTTTTTTGCTATATTTGGATAAGATTTTGTGCAAATGAAAGGTGAAAAATGAAATTAATCTCAAAAAAAGCAAAAATTTCGCTGTATTTAGATACAAGGCGCATCCTTAATGATGGTACTTACCCATTGAAACTGAGGGTTTATTTCGGCAAACCGAAACTTTACGACACCGACCGCTCCCTCACAGAAGAGGATTTTGAAAAGTCTTATCTTGCAAAAAAGCCCAGAGACGACTACCATAAAGAATTGAAGATCGAACTGGCGGCCATCGAAGCCGATGCCAACGAAGTGATTGACAACCTTAAAGTATTTACGTTTGAAAAATTCTACAAGCAATTGTTTGCCACCAAGCAATCATTGACCAATATTGTTGACCATTACAATAATTATATGCTTGAACTGGATGACAACGAACAAACCGGCACATCGTCCAGCTATTCCTGTAGTATTAATTCTATCAAGGAGTTTGTCAATTACAACCGTAAAAAACCTACGAACGTGATCACATTTGATATGATCACTCCTGAATTTCTCAAAAACTATGAGAACTGGATGATCGCACAGGATAATACACGTACCTCAGTGGGCATCTATTTAAGGGCTACTCGGAAGATATTTAACCAAGCCATAGAAGACGGCATCATCGATAAGAAGCTTTATCCGTTTAAGAAATACAAAATACCGACAGGAAAAAACACAAAGAAAGCCATTGAAGCGCCTGACCTGAAAAAACTATTCAATGCGGATACGAGAGGTAACCCTTTCCAGGAAAAAGCCAAGGCATTTTGGTTCTTCAGCTACCAATGTAACGGTATGAATATCCGGGATATTTCTGAACTGAAGTTTAAAAACCTACATGGCTCCTATTTTTCCTTCCTGCGCCACAAAACCATCCGGACAACAAAGCAAGACCCAAAGCCGATCATCGTTCCTATCACGCCCTATGTGAAAGAAGTGATCGAAAAATATGGTAATATAAAGCGTGGGCCGAATGACTATGTATTTCCCATCTTCCATCATGGCATGGATGCCAAAGAAAGACACAGGATCAATCAGAATTTTGTGCGCTTCATTAACCAGCACATGAAGAAGCTGGCAAAAAATGCGGGGTTGGAATTAAAGACCGGCACGATGGAAGCCAGGCATTCGTTTACTACACAAGTTACACGGAAGCAAGGGTTGGAATTTGCACAGGAATCTTTAGGCCATACCACCTTGGTCGCAACGCAGAATTATTGGGCGGGTTTTGAAAGCGAAACCAAACGGGAAATGGCTAACATGCTGATGAATTTTGATGCACCGAAACCGAAAAGAAAACTGAAAGCGGCCGGGTGAATCGATTTAGGCTTTGTGCCTTCCCTTTCTCGACAAACGGCTGAGGTCGCGTAATTCGTTTATCGTCTGTTTACGTCCTGTCCTGATCCATTCTTCGAGTTCCGATTTGTAAAAATAAAGTCGCTTACCTTGCTTATTGACCGGGATCTCCCTTCTGCATACCTTACCGTAAATAGTCGATACACCTAAAGTAAGGTATTCAGCAGCTTGCTTAACCGTCAGCCGGTCACCTGCATCGCCTTCATTGGTTTGCTCCGCCAATAGATTTTCGATATGCCCGACTTTTTCCAGCAATAAGGCTACCGCTTCAGGTAATTTGTCAAAAGTTAAAGTCTCCATAGGTTGATGATGTAATTGATAAAAATTCACCGGTGAGGAAAAAAAAGTAACCCGTCAAAAAAGCAGGTACACCTTACTGCGCTGGTTGCGCTTAAACGACCGCTCGTAGCGAATGTAGCCCCGGTCATTGAGGTCATTCAGACATTTGAAATAGGTCGCCCTCGCGGACATTTTAGCCAATGCCATGACCTCATGGCTAAAAGCCATTACCGGGTTCCTGAAATCCTGATCCTGCCAGGCCTGGAGCAGTACCGCGTACAGCCCGATATGGCTGATGGTGATACGCCCGTCGGTTTTGGCCGCTTCAAAAAATCCCGATAATGGCTTAAACTGTTCCAAGTTCCGGTTAGGCTACTCTCAATCCTTGCTTTTTCCCTTGCTTGATGTCTTTATTTTGTTCTGAGGCTACTTGCTGCTGCCGGGTTTCTTTAGTTTCCTGCTTCATCTCCTTAGTTTCGGACTGCTTCATTTCTTCAGTTTTGTCCAGGCGCTGTTTTTTCACCTGTTCGACTTTAATCGATTGCCCGCCGGCATCATAAAAGTCAAAGCGCTGCATGCGCGGGTTAGCGGCGATCTGCCCTTTGATTTCTTCGCCATCCTTTAAGATCGTGACATTGGCCTTATTACCCTTTTGCATGGAAGCGATGATCCTTTTGGCATCATAAGGCTCGGCCAATTCTTTGATAGGGTACTTATAAAATTCACGTTCGTGTTTCCAGAACATGGTCTTCGGCATAAAATTCCCGTATTTGTCTGTTTCCTTAAAGTTCAGCCCCTTCCAGCCGAAATAGGTTTCGCCGGTAGGCTTCATTTTGGTTTCACCGTTTTCCTCTACCTTTTCCATTTTAGGCTGTTCGCGGTAAGCGAACCGGCCGTCCATCATATTATAGCGCTCCTGTAAGGTATAATTGTATTCCTTGCCGATGAAGAAACTTTGGGTAAGGTCTTCTTTGCCTGCCTGTTTGAGCGTGACATCTACACGGTTAAAGAATGTCATGTCCTTATCTTTTTGATCCCCTTTGGAAAAATGAAGGACAGAACTGGTTTCATCCTGCCCGAACTTACGTGTATGCGGCAGCGTGAACTCTGTCAGGTTCTGTTCCATTTTCACGCGCAGTGGTTTGGCGATTTCTTCGCCAAAACCGAGGTAAAACAATTGGTTCTTTACATAATCAAAACTTTGCTCGTTCATAATGCTTGAATTTTTAATGGTTAAATAATCGTTTATAAAATGTGTTGGGTAAAATGGTTGCTGGATGATTCCGATAGTCGTCGGCTCCAGCTTATCGTTATAGAGGCGTAGTTCGCCGTCTTTAATCCCGACAAAAAAATACCGGCTGATCGTCGCCTGTTCAGGCAGGGAATGCAATTCGTGGTAGTTATGGCCATGGTTGTAATTATGATGCGCAGTTACGAGTGTCAAGCCGGAATGTGGCGCAGCGTAGCCTTCCAAATCCAATTCCAACGGCCGGCCATGAAAACGTCCTATAACCAGGTAATCAGTTCCCTTGCCGGCCAGCTCATTATATAATACCACGCTATCCATAAAAGTGCGGGCTTCCCCTAAGCTGCCAAATGATGCTAACACCCGGTGGCTGTGCCCGGTCTCATAGACCTGGCCGCCATAATGCTGATGGCCCACGACGTGGTATTCAGCAATCTCCTTTAGCGGATCAATAAATCGGTGCCAAAACACAGGATAAAACAGCCCACGCGAAAGTGAGGCTTCCAGGTCGTCGATTGATTTGCCTGCCGGCAAATACAGGCTTTGTTCTGCCATCCGGCGCGCTATTGCCGGGGCATCAATAGCTATCGGACTTATTAGCTGCTCTTCCATCTGTAAGGAGGCCTTTAAAGTTGCAGCCTGCATATAGATATAGTTATCAAAATTGAAAACCTGCCCTGCGAAGTCGAACGTGCCGTTGGCCTCATCGCAAAAACGCTCTGCCTCTGCGGCAGAGGCGAAGACGTGTATAGCGTAAGGGTTCAATTCTTTATCCGCCCTGTCGTTAAAAGCCACCCAGGGCTTGCCGTCCCTCACTGCCCGATTGAGGTCGTTGATCACTTGTTCGTTTATGGTCATCGCAGGTGAATTAGTGACTGTACTTTGCTTTCAGGTTATCGCGCAGCAGGAGCGGGTGGCCATCCTTCAGCTTCGCTTTAATGCGTTTGATCTTTTTGGAAAACAAACCTTTGGCCGCATTAATCCCGGCCGTGGCCGCCTGTGCGCCCATAGATCCATCCATACTCATAAATTCCATACCCTCAACGCCGTTAACCGCACCGTCCCTGGCTGCATCACCGGTAATGGCTTCGGGGACACTGATGCCTTCAAGTCCATCGACCATATCATATACCGTGAGGTCTATGGGGATAATATTATAGCCCAAATGCAGGATTTTGAGGTTCAGCGTCAGGCGCTGGTTATAAAGGGTGCCGCTGCCATACAGTAATTGCCCTTTGGGGATCAGTTGCCCGCCGAGCGTAACCGCATCCAGCAATTTGATACGCACCACCGTCCCCTCCGTGATCTTTTGCGTTCCGTCGACTACCGCCGGGATCGCCTTAAAGCGACGGGCCGAGGTATCTGCCTGCTGGCTGGTTTTGGGCTTGATCCTTTCGGGATGCTCAATGTCCAGTATCTTTTCCAGCAGGCCGTTCATTTGCTGCAATTCCGGGTCCGGGGTACTGGTTTGGTTTTTCAGCGGGCTACCAGCTTGTGCCGGTACATTGTCCGCATTAACGGTCGCTGGGTTTGCGGGCAATGCGGCCGGTTTATTGATTGCCGCCTGTAACGCAGCCAGCTTTTGGTAAACCTGCCTGGCATTGGCATCAGCGTTGTTACCCGTGCCGATCAGTTTGGAAGACTGAAGCCCGCTTTTACCGGTATTGCCGAAAAGCGGGGTTCCTGTTCGCGGAAAATGCAGGCTGGCCGTGTCGGTATCTCGATGCTGATGGTAATAGGGGTCGCTTTTCATTTGTTGCCGCAGCTTATCCGAATCGAGCGCAGCTTTATCATAGTAACTCATTTTATTGAGTGCGCTGTTGTCTTTTAATTTCGCGTCCGGCAAACGGTTGTTAAAGCCTTTGAGCAGATTATCCTGCGCCGTGGCCTGGCCGGCCTTACCGCCGCCGAGCGCCCAGAAGAACAAGGTCAGGAAAGGTAAAAGAATGAAGGGCAGTAACAGCAGGAATTTACGCTGACGCTGCATTTTGATTGTTAATGGTTGCTGTTTCATAGTTTTCTATTTTTTGTTGCTGATTGGTTGTTTATTGAGGTTGGTCCCCGATTGACGCTTTGAAGTTTTTGCCTGTGAGGGAAAAAACCAAAGGGGTAAACCGGGTTAAACGGCGCTAATGATTAGTGACCTTGATGTCCTTGTTCTCTATGGTTGCCCAGCGCTGGATGAGGAAACCGTGTGGGTTGTTGTCGCTCCGGGATACATTACGGAGTTCCCCTTCCGTCACCAGGCTGCGGGTTACCGTGCTGGTGGTGCGGATGATGTTTTGGGTCGCATAACACCTGAAGGCAAAGGGATAGGATCGCAGGTCAACCTGCACACTGTCCACCGTTATCTGCTGGCTGATGTTCCCGGCGATGATATTGGCGTAATAGCCATTTTCGCTGAGATTGTCGTATTCTTTTTTGGCAGACTCGTCCGCCAGGTACAGTGCCCTGGTCAGGTTGGCCTGGATGACCTTATCATCGGGGTCGAGCGTAAAAAACAACTGGTGGAAAGTCTTGATATGGTCGCGGGCTTCCACGCCCACGTTGTCCTTCCGTTCAGTGGCATACGCTTCCAACACCTTGCCGTTATACAGGATATAGAGTTTGTCCTGGCTGCTGGCAATAAATTTCTCCCGCGAATATTCATAATAGCAGAGGGTGATAAAATTCCCGATGACCAGTATGATGGTAAAACCGCGCACATGCTGGAAGGCGGTTTCGATATTTTTCATTTTCTTAAACATGGTTTCCTTTCTTCATCTTTTCGTTTACACGACCATTTTAGTATTGGAGCGGTCAGGTCTTTTTGTCTGCGTTACCGCCGCTGCCCGAAAGCTTATCTTTGATCGGCGGCGCATTGCCGCCGGAGGAGCCGGATGTTCCTTGCGTACCGGGTTTGCCGCCGCCCTGGCTAAAACTTTGGATCATTGCCCCGCTGATATAGGAGGTCGCCATTGAGGCCAGCGCGCTGGTACGTGCGAACAGGGCATGGCCGCCGACATTCATAATATAATTAGCGATACCCGGTACGGTGAAATAGCCGACGATACCGATCACCAGGAAGATCAGGTAGGCGGTGTTTGAGTTTCCGAACTCATTGCCCGGCAGGTTGCCGGTTTGCATGTTCAGGAGCATATTTTCCTGGATTTTGGCGATAATAGCGCCAAAAATATTGGCGACCGGCAGCCACATAAAAACGTTGACATAGCGGGCCAGCCATTGCTTTAAGGTGTGCTGGAAACCATCAAAGACGGACAAGCCGAAACAGAGCGGCCCCAATATCGCCAGTACGATCAGTTTGAAGGTGCGGATGGTATCGATACATAAAGCCGCCGACTCAAAAAGGACGTTGAGCAGTTCCGCGATCCATTTTCTAATCATATTTTTAATGCCCCAGCCCGAAAAAGCGTCCGAGATCGGGTTGGTATTCTTAGCGGTCGTCCCGGTATTGTCCGGGTGGCTGTACTGGTAATATTTATCCGGGCCAGCGTTATCCGGGAGGATGCTGCCGTCCGTTGCGGCCTGGTCCTGCCGGGCGGGCGTCAGCATAGTCGCGATGGCCCGGTTGGAATTTTGCACGAGGTTATCCGTGGCGGTGACGGTGGGCTGCAATACCTCGTTGATCAGCGCCAGTACCGAGGGGAAGATCAGGATACAAAAGCCGATGACAAAAGGCCGCAGTAAGGGATAAACATCTATTGGTTCGGCTGCTGCCAGATGTTTCCAGATACGTGCGCCGATAAACCATAATGCCGCAAAACCTGCGATCCCCTGAGCCACACCGATCATACCGCTGCATAAGGGCATCATCTGGCTATAGAGATTTTCCAATATCCCCTGCAGGCTATGAATGTCGTCTGCTACGCCGATATCCTGGGCATGGGATAACAAGGGGAGGAACAGCAAGAGGACGATGCCCCCCAGCCTCCGCCAATTGGCGGGGGAGCTTTTGATTAATGTCTTAAATTTTTTCATAATCATTTTTTAAAATCCCGCTATCATTCCCCCTTTAGGGGGTTAGGGGGGCTTAATTGATGCCGTAAAGTGTTTTTAAAGTTTGCCGATCGTTCGCTTCCCTGGACCGCTGGAGCGCCACCGCGTAGCTCCGGTCATTGAACTGGCGGAGAAAATCAAGCTGGCCGTGACTGTCGGTATAGATCCTGTCAATGGCGCGTATCCTGTCCGCATCGCTCATCCTGACCTTGCTATCCGTAATGATCATCGACAGGTCATTTAAATTTTTGAGACTGCCGCTGATGAGGTTATTGTAAACATCCATCATATAACCGATCTCATCCGGGTTAAAATGGGGGTCGCTTTTAAAAGTTTGATAGGCCGACTTATATTCGTCGACCAGCATCGCCTGGTCGTTGATAATACCCGCTACTTTAGGGTACTGCCGGACGGCGGGGCCGACGATCATCAAACCGTCCCGGAAAGCTTCATGCAAACTGAAGCTGCCTTTGGAAATATCTTTGACCGCGCCATAGCCTTTGCTGACCACTTCATAACCGATGTACATTTGTTTTAAGATGCTCTTCAGCCCGGCCAGCTTCCGGTAGTCCAGCGACAATTGCTCCAGGTCCTGCGCAATAGATTGCGCACGGAGATTTATAGGAATAACCGCTATGGCTATCAGGATGGCAATTATTTTAAGTGGTTTTTTCATAGCTTTTACCTTTTTGCTTTCACCTTACTGGATTCCGTACAGTTGTTTCAATGCATTCTTATTTTGTTGTTCAGCCTGCCGCTGTAAAGCCACCTTACGGCATTTGGACGTAAAGGAACAGGCAAAGGCATATTTATCCTGTGTGGAGGCATACAGCTTATCCAGCCGGTCCAGCCGCTGTGCATCGGTCATTTGCAGCTTGCCCGGTGTCAGCACATCGGTTAATTCCTGCCGGTCCAAATTACATTTGCTGACCATGTTGGTATAAACCTGCCCGAGGTACGTAAGCTCGTTCGGATGCAGCAGCCGGTGGCTTTGCTGCCAATTGATCTCTTGGGTAAACAGGTCTGCGATTTTTTGCTGCATATCGGTAATCGCCTTACCCTTTGGATTGGAAGCCACCGCCGGGCTCACCTGCTGCAAGCTGGTAAAGTAAGCGTCGTGCAAATTGAACGTGCCGTTTTTGAGTTCGCCGGCCGTGTTCAGTCCTTTTTCAGTGATATTGTAGCCCGTTTTTATAGTACCGGCATAAACCTGTAATTCAGCGATCTGCGTAACCATCAACTTTTCTTTACTGGACTGCTGGTCAAAAAACCCACCTGTTCCCTGCGCGTAAACACCTACCGTATTTAAAGCGCTGCTAATTAAAATCATCATCAACTTTTTCATCATTTTCCTTTCTACTTTAGTTTTTTTGAGTTTTTGCCTTTTGTTCCTCCGCCAATTGGCGGATTAGGGGGCTATTCCATATAATTGTTTGACCGCCCGCTGGTCATTTTCGTCATTCGCCCGCTGTAAACTCAGCCAGACGTTATTATCGTTATACTGCCGCAGGTCGTTCAAATTCCTTTGCATGCCCGCCGATGCTTTATGGATCAATAACAGCCTTTCCGCATCGCTCATCTGCGTGGCGAAGGCTTTTACCGCTAACAGCACTTCATCCAGGTTACGGATACTTTCTTGCAGGATACCGTTATAGACCGTCGCCATCTGGCTGAGTTCGCCGGCTGAGAAATGCTTGTCCCGGCTGAACAGGCTTTGGGCATTTTTATATTCCCAAACCAGTTCCTCCTGCTGGCGGATGATGCGCCTGACCTCATCGTAATCCGATATGACCGTTTTTACCGCGGCCAGTTCCTTATAATAATTTTGATATAAGGTGCGCTCCTTGCCGATCCAACCGGTTATGTCATTCAGGTTGCCGAGCGACATGCTGTTTTCCAGGCTTTGTTCGGCATTTTGCAGGGTAATGGTCTGGTTCTGCAATTCCTGAACTTTCAGGTCCAGCGCCGTGATCACCTTTTTGATTACCGAAGAGACCAGGCTGACGATAGGTACCTGTGCGGAAGCCATGTTGCCGGTGAGGGAAAAAAACAGGCAGGCTAACGCGCAGGCCAGGATTTTGAATTTTCTTTTCATGGGTTTTGTTAATTGTTTTGTTTTTCTTTCACGAGCATTTCAATGCCTTTTTCCATACTGCCGTACCTGTCCGCAAATTCCTTCACGGTCACCCGTTCCTTACCTTCGGTGGTATAAGCGTAGTATTCTTCCGGGCAGAGTTCGTTTTTGTACACCTTGATGAGCTGGCCGCCGATATCGATCAATATTTCGCGCTGGTCTTTATTGACCGACAGCAGGATGGTTTTGCCTTTTTCGTTCATGCCCAGCACGTCCTGCAGCTTTTCAATCTTACCCTGGAACTTGCGCATATCCATCAATATCTTGATGTCGGCGTTATTGATGATGGCATCCTTGATGATGGGCGAATTGATGAGGTCTTCCAGTTCCTGGGTAATGACGATGGGTACGCCATTAAATTTCCGGATCGTTTTAAAGGCATATTTCAGGAACTCGGCCATGCCGCTCTTGGCGATGGCCTTCCAGGCTTCGTCGATGGTGAGCACCTTCCGGACGCCTTTCAGCTTGCGCATTTTGGAGATAAACAGCTCCATGATGATCAGTGTTACTACCGGGAACAGGATGGGGTGGTCCTTGATATTATCCAGCTCGATGACAATAAAGGGCTGGTCCAGCAGGTCGAGGTTTTCCCGGCCGTTGAGCAGGTAATCAAATTCGCCGCCTTCATAATATGGGCGCAGCACGTACAGGAAATTGTCCACGTCAAAATCACGGTCTTTGACCCGCTGGCCTTTGAGGATGTCCACATAGTGGCTTTCCAGATACTGATAAAAGGTATTGAAGCAAGGGAAAAGGCTTTGATCCGCGGACAGGTGCCGGTAATAACCTTGCAGGGCATTGGAGAGCGCAACGTATTCCGAGCGGTTAAAGCCCTCGTTTTCCTGTTTCCACAGCGCGGCCAGCAGCGCCTTTAAACTTTCTTTCTTTTCGGTATCCAGCGTTTCCCCCGGCTTGATATAAAAAGGGTTAAAGCGGATAGGGTTTTCTTCAGTGTAGGTGAAGTAATAACCGCCTACCAGTTCGCAAAGCCCGAGATAGCTACCACCGATGTCCACGGTGACGCAGTGCGCGCCCTGGTCGTACAGCGAACGCAGGATATGATTGATGGTCATCGATTTACCGCCGCCGGATGTGCCGCAAACCAGCACCCCCATATTCGAGGAAATGCCCTCCCGGCGGGGCGCGTCGAAAAGGTCGACAAAGACCGGCCTGCCCGAGCGGTCACAAAAGCGGATGCCCTCGTCCGGTTTTGCGCTTTTATAATTGCTTTCCAGGTTCAAAAAGCAGCAGGCTTGTTCGGCGAAGGTGTCGAAGGTATCGTTGAGGGGGAAATCCGCTGCATTGCCGGGGATACCCGCCCACCAGATCTGCGCTGCACCGGCGGTTTCGGGTTTGGCAGCAGCGTCCATGGCGGCCAGCGCCGAGGCAACCTGGTTTTTGGCCTCTTTTAAAGCATCGCTGTTTTCCGACCAGGCCATGACGTTAAAATGCGCCTTTACGGGCAGGCGGCTCTGGCTGATGGCTTCGTTCAGGAAATCGTTGGTAGCCCCCAGCGAGATCGCATTTTCACGGGAATAACCGGAAAGGGATTGCAGGCGCAGCCGCTTCTTTTCCAGTTGTTTGAGCATGGCCTGTGCATCGCCGACCATAATATACTGGTTATAGATATGATTACAGGGTAAGAGCAAGCCTAACCCCGCCGCGAAGCTGACCGGGAATTTGGTTTTGTCGGTAGAATAGGAATCATAGGTAATGCGCGAGCCGCACATGCCCGGCAGGTTCTCCACATCGCCGAGCGTATAGATTGCCATTTGCCGGTCACCGATATTGATACCTTCATCGAAACGGATGTCCTGGTACAGGCTGTGATCGTCCCGTTCAGACAGGTAACAGTAACGCTCGATCAGGCCGGTTTTTTTGGCCTGGCTCTGTAAGCCGTTTGCATTTACCTGGTCCAGTTTAAGCAGACGGCTATCTTCCAGCAGGCGCTTGAATTGCCCGGCTATATCCTGAAACGCCCGCAAGGCTTGCGGTTTTAAGGTATCCTGCGGCACCAAGGACGGGCGGAGCAAATTGGAGAACAGCGAACTGGCTGGTTTGCGCCCGGCAGGTTTTTTGGTCAGCAGCAGGTAGCAGTCATGCTGGCGGTAGGGCCTGCCGCTGAAAAAACGGTCGCTGGCTTTTTTCAAAAAGCCGGGTTCCCGCCTGCTTTTTTCTGCCACATATTTCTTTTCGATGAACCAGTCCTGTTTGTGCAGGATGCTGCCTTTAGGCAAAACCCGGACGGCTTTCACCCATGCCTGGTGCATTGTTTCGTAATCTTCATCCGACAACGTGAAGATTTCGGGCAGGCTGACCTTAAATACAATGGTAACATCTCCCTGCTTGGACAGGATGCAATCATGTTCGATGCCCATGACGGGCAATATATCTTTCAACTCTTTTTCCATCTCACTGATCTTTTTCGCGTTAGGTTGAATCCCTATTTAAAATTTTGGCCGGAACCTGGGTTTTGCCCGTTGCATATTTTCACGGTGTTCCTGGCGTAAGGCTTCGCGGTTACGCTGGATCAGGGCCGGGATATTGGTTTCGCTAAGCGGTATGATTTCGGCTTTTAAATCCTTTTGGATGGGATAGCGCCGGAGCAGTTCCCGTTCGTTCATGCCATAGATGCGCGCCGCACTAACCGGATCGAGGCCTATCTCGTTGGGTATTTTGATTTTAACCACCCCTTCGGGGAATTCCAGCAACTTAGGATCGATCTCTACCACTTGCTTCATGACCGGGTGGTAGTGGGCCTCATAGTTCCAGCCATCATTGGTTAGCTCCAGGCTTTTCAGGCTAATTATCGGGTAGAAATTGGCCGCATGGCGAAGTTCCTGCATCCGCAGGTCGACAACGAAAGCTTCCCCCGAAATATCAATTCTTGGCAACAATCCGTTACGGCGCAGGGCCAGGGCCTCCTGGTCAACCATCACTTCAAAGTCCGGTTTACCTTTTAATTGCTCAGCCGTGCAGCCATATTTCAGGGACATATTCTGTGGGTCGAGTTCCGTCATTTGCGGTACATGAATGATCTGTACTTTGCTGTCAGGCAAATGCTCGTGGGCCGCGCTGTTTATCTGCGGATCGAAACGCAGTTCATAGTAAGTTTGCTTGTCCTGCATATCGCGGATAAACGAAATTTCATTTTCCGGGCGTTGGAATTCCCGTAATACTTGCTTATCAATATCCACTATGAAATGTGCAGTGCCTATGCTAAACATCGGCTGTACTGTTAACTTTTTCATTTCTTGTCCTCCTGTAGCGTTAATTTTTGAAAGTTTTTGCGGGTATAGGATTTCAGCACTTTAGGTACCTGCTTTTTGGCCATTGCCTTCATCAGGCCATGTTCGCCGTACTCATGGCTGAGCGCGAATATTTTGATACTGCAGCCGGTTGCCGCCCCGCCGGTCAGCACCAGGCAGATATAGGTATTCACGCCACAGATATACAGTATAGCGAACAGGATCATTAACCCGGCCACCATGCCGGCGAAATACCAGATATATTGCGCCCGTAGGCCACGGAACTCGATGCTTTTGTTAATGCCTTTATTGATGGTATAAATGCTGTTGGTCATGGGTTTTACAGTTTGTTCGTTAGTGGGTAGTATCTCTCTATCGTTGCTATGGTATCATGGATCGCTCCGCCGTGACTGAACAGCGCGATTTGCTCCGGGTGGAATTCCCGTATTTTGCCCATGACTATCGAATGGTAGCCGAAAGTGATCACGATGCCGCCCGTATTCAGGCAGGCGGGGATCGCATCTTTGAGTTGCCGGAAAGGGCTGCAAATGATGCCTTTGTACATTTCCATGCTTTTGCGGTAGGCATAAGGCGGATCGAGAAGGATAGTATCAAACTTTTCGCCTCCCCATGTTCTTAAAAATGTCAGCGCATCGAGATGGTAATCCGCTATGGCCTTTTCGTCCAGATCGTTCCGGGTTTCCTCGACCGACAGTTTGGTCTTTCCGGCAAACAGGTTAAGCACGCGGCCCTCGCAAACGCTTTCCACCCAGGCGCGGACGGGAGTAACCGAAAAAGTATAGCGGTTCAGCGGGCAGCGGATGTGGCTAAAGACGATGGCTTTCATATTTTGAGCCCTTTCGTCTTTTTGAGGCGAAGCGAAATTTCTTCACTCAATGCGTTGCCCTTAGCGACGGTCTGGGAAACCCATTCAGCCAATGGTGTTTTTTCTTCCATTGCAGGCATCGCGATTACTTTCGCTTCTGCCGTATTGATTATTATTTTTTTTTCATCAACGGCAGGGTGAATTTCCGCCTGTTGCTCCTTTTGCGCCTCCTGTTTTTCCTGTATCTTTTGGGCGATCTCCCGCTCCAGTTTGACGAGTTCAGACTTCATTTGCTGCAGGTCGCCTTCCTTTTCAAAGGGCTTATCGAGCATCGCTTTTAGCTGCGGTACCTGTTCGGCAATCTCTTTCAACTCTTTACCATACTTCTCGACCAGCCCGTCCACCTTGTCAATGGCATTGATGAAATAGCGGGCGGCCAGCTTCGGGTTATCGGTATTGGGCGCGCCGGAACTGAAGGTATAGCGGATAGTTCCATCGGGCCTTTCAGCGAACAGGCTATTGTATTCGTTGTTCATCGCCTTACCATCAAGGTTACTGAGTTCTTTTTCGTGGCGTATATAGAGTTTGAACCCGTAGAGTTCGCCGAGTTCTTTGGGGTTCCCGGCATTGGTTTTGGGTTTCCAGGCGCGGTAAAGCCGGATCAGGTAATTGCCGATGGCTTTGCTGTCAGCGCTCTGCACCTCCTTCAATTGGATGGGGTTGGATTTGCTGCCGTCTTTCTCCGTTTTCAGCTGGCTGTGGTAAAGCTGCTGATCACTTTCCAATGCCCTGTGCGTCCGGGCATGGCCCGCCTGTTCTTTTTCCAGGCTTTCCAGCTGGTAGCGCACCCTGACAATTTCTTTAAAGTGCGCGGTTTTCAGGCTTTCGGTCACCGCGATCTTTTTTTCCAGTTTGGTTTTCTCCAGCAGGGTGGTGTCGCCGGAGAGAATGGCGATGTACTCCGAAAAATTCATGCCGCTCTTCTCATCGATGGAACCCTCATCAATGGTGCGTACGTTCAGCTCGCAGTTTTTCATCTGCGAGATAAAGGTTTGCTTGTTTTTGAGCAGGTTGAACTTGTAGTTATCCAAAGACTGCTCCACCGCGTAAATAAAATTCAGCACCTTATTGCCATAAGCGGATTTGGCCAGTTTATTCCCTTGGCGCGCACCCCTGCCATTCCTTTGTTCCAGTTCGCTGGGTTTCCAGGGGATGTCGAGGTGGTGCATGGCGATCACCCTTTCCTGTACGTTCAGGCCGGTGCCGGCTTTTTCAGTGCTGCCGATCAGGATGCGGATTTCGCCCCGGTTCATCTTTTTAAACAGCTCGGGCTTTTGTTTGTCGCTCCAGTCGTGGATAAAAGTGATCTGGCCTGCCGGGATATCCATATCCCGGACCAGCTTATCTTTCAGGGCATCATAGATATTAAAAGCATCCGGTTTGGGGGTGCCGATGTCGCAGAAAACGATCTGGGTGCCCCTTTCCTTCCCGCTGTCGCGGTATAATTCGGTAAGTTTCCGGGCGCAGACATTGACTTTAAAATCCGGGTGGTCTTCGTATTTTACCGGGTCGATCAGCCGCATATCCGCCGCCATCTTTTTGGCATAGTTGGTGGCGATCAGCATCCTGCCTTTATCCTCATCGTCGGTTAAAGGCGGGCGGCCGATCAGCGTGGCGTCGCCGTTTTTGGCGAATTGCATCAGACGTTTGATAAAATCGGCCTGTTCGGGTGTCGGCGGGATATTGACCAGTTGTTCGTCCAGCGCAGGTTTGTCCAGCGCGATATGTTTGGCGGTTTTGTAATCCGTGATCTCGTTATAGAATAAAGCCAGTTCCGGCACCTTGATAAAATGGCGGAAGCGTTCCTTGGCGATGATCTCGTTGGTGACCGAGAACTCGAAGTCGGTCGTTTTCTTGGCGAATACTGCCGCCCAACCGTCAAAGTTCTCAATACACTGGCGCTCCATTTCCTTTGGCCGCAGGTATTTAAAAATGAGATACATTTCCGTCAGGCTGTTGGAGATGGGCGTACCGCTCAGGAAGGTCACGCACAGGTCGCTGTCGAAGCGTTCCTGTAGGGTGCGCACGGCAAAAAGCATATTGAGCGCTTTCTGGCTGCCTTCCATATTACCAAGGCCCGCTACCCGGTCATGGCGGGTGGTAAAGGTCAGGTTCTTGAATTTATGCGATTCATCGACAAAGAGGTGGTCGACCGCCAATTCTGCAAAGTCTATGCCCTTGTCCTTTTTACTTTCGATCTCGTGCTCCAGGGTTTTGAGCTTGGCAGTCAAGTTTTTCTTCCGGACTTCCAGCCCTTTTAGCATGCGCCTCGAAATGTCACCGCCTTCCATTTGCAGGCTATCCAGGTCGAGTTCGGTATTGTCCAGTTCCGCCTGGAAAATGCGCCGCTGGATCTCCGGCGATTGCGGGATTTTTCCAAATTGATCATGGGTTAAAATGATACAGTCCCAGTTGTTGTTTTTGATCTCGTGGAACAGGCGCAGGCGCTTGTCCGGTGTAAAGTCGTTTTCGCCTGGCGCAAGGATCCGGGCAGCGGGGTAAGCCTTCCGATAGGTTTCGGCGATCTGGTTGACATTGGCTTTCAGCGCCAGGATCATGGGTTTATGCACGATGCCCAGCCGCTTCATTTCCTGCGCGGCAACAATCATCGTCAGGGTTTTGCCCAGGCCGACCTCATGGTCGATGAGCGCCCCCCTGTTCTGCACGATGCGCCAGGCGGCGTTCTTTTGCGAGCTGTAGAGGTCTTCGATCCCCAGCGCCTTTTTATCCAGGCCGGGAAAGGTCAAATGATCGGCCTTGTATTCACGAAGTACATAGCAGTTGAACGTATCGTTATACAGCTTTTCGAGGTGTCGCTTTTCTTCGATGGGCAAATCAGATAACCAGCCGTTAAAACCGTTGCGGATCTGCTCGATCTTCTGGTGGGCCAGCTGGATCGCCTCGTTATCGGGATAACGTTTGGTCTTGCCGCCGCCTAGCGACACCTCGTAGCTGAAATAAGGGCTGGTATTTTCCAGCGCGTGTTCCAGCAAGGTATAGCCATAAGTCCTGCGGCTGCTTTCCTTCGGGGTGATGGCGAACTCCCGGTTGATCTTCAGGTTGCTACCCTTGGTCGCCACCTTAAAACTGTCGCTGCCATGCAGGTAGGCAATGGTCACCGGCAGTTCAAAAAAGTCTGTGGCAAAGCGCTCATAATAAGCCAGCGGGAACCAGCGTTCGCCGAGGTTAAAATCCAGCAGTTCAAAGGGTATGCGTTCGGGCTGCACCCGGCTGATGGCCTGCAAACTTTGCTGCAACCAGTCATCTTCCGGGTTTTCGTACGCTTTCTGCTGCGCGATGGCCAGCTTTTGCACCACGTTCCCGGA
>Ga0207033_1106_pt1 | contig 18360 bp, 10 predicted proteins | sample Alteio_BWMinCont_35_FD_153262 | JGI IMG/M metagenome (GOLD analysis project Ga0207033, IMG submission 153262) | Enriched cells from forest soil in Barre Woods Harvard Forest LTER site, Petersham, Massachusetts, United States -... | ecosystem: Environmental > Terrestrial > Soil > Temperate forest >... | reverse complement strand
AGTAATGTGACAAACAGCAACAGAGTTATTTTCTTTAACATGGCTTATTTAATTATGTCAATTCCGGTTGAGTAATTGAGGGAATGAATGGCATTGAAATATTGTACCTTCAAATTAATGAGATTGGTTTTTCCGTCTATGTATGTGGTAATTTGGCTTAATAAGTCGAGAAGACTGATATATCGTTTGTCGTAATTATTTATAGCGTTATTCATCATTTCATCCAAGTCTGCCTCATAGTGAGCATCGATTTGAGTGTACTGATTATTTATCCGGTAAAGATTAGTGTAAGCGGCTGTGACTTGGTTCATTACAGAATATAAAGCAAGGCTGTCATTTAATTCAGCTTGTTTTTTTTCGTCTTTGGCTGCCGTAATATTCCATTGGTTGCGGTTCCAGACGGGCAAATCCATACTTGCATAGATGCCGGTGTAGGATGGCGTAACCGCATTTGCTCCGGTAAAAGTCCCGCCGATGGTAACATCCGGCATACCCGTTGCACGTTGCAATTTTAAATTTTGCTCGCTGTAATTCACTCCGGCGTAGGCAAGTTTAAGGTCGGGGCGGTTTCTTTTCGCACTGTCCAATATCGACACATAAGAAGGAATATCGCCCATTTGAATACCTAATTCCTTAACAACTATATAAGTATTGCCGGGGTAAACCAACAATATGCCCAAATCTTGTTCATCATTGGAAATAGCTTGCCTGCTTGTAGTTTCTTGCGCCATAATATCCTGCAATTGTGCTTGCAACCTGATTACATCGTTACCGGAGGCATTACCTGCTTTATACAAAGCTTTACTACTTTCAAGAAGGTGCTTTATTTTTTCCTCTTCAGAAACGTACATGGCAGCAAGGCTCAAGTTAGTGTATAAATCTGAGATATGCGTGTAGAGTTCATACTTCAGGCTTCTTAAAATGTCAGCAACTTGAAATTCCGCCTGCTTTATTCCAATCTTGGCAAGTTTGGCAGTTGCGTTATGCTTTCCGGCAAGTGTCAGTAATTGTTGAACCTGAATAGTTTGATCGTATGAATTCTGGTTCGGGTAATAATCCTGAAACCATTTGTGGGTTTCAACATTATACAGGGTTGTTCCGTAATAAATATTTGGATTGTACCATAATTTTGCTTGCAGATAATTATCGCGGGCAATATTCACATTGTATTTATTAAGAAGCAGGGTAAGGTTTTTGTTTACAAACCGCTGCTCAGCGTCGGGAATGGTAAGATAGACGGTATCCTGACTTAGCTGTGTCATATTTTGGGCTATCCCCTGCCGAGAAATAGTAATGAAACATAAAACCACTAATTGTTTGAACATTATATTTAAGCAAAAGGGTTTATTTCTTGTGAGCATCAGGCGAATCAAGTATCGATACATTTAAATGGATGCACAAAATTACATCGCTTTATCCATGAACCAATTAGAATAGGATTAGAATTTGTTAATTACAAGTTGTTAGTAACTGACATCGAGGTAGGCCATTTATTTAGTGAATGCTACAGTAAATTCGGTTCCTTGATTCAAAACAGATTTTACCTCTATTTTCCCATAATGAAGGCGGATAATTTTTTCCGCCAGCGAAAGACCAATACCTGATCCCGGATGTTTAAAGGCATTAGGGGCGCGGTAAAAGGGCTGAAATATATGTTGAAGTTCTTTCGGGTCGATTCCGATGCCATTGTCTTTAACAGTTATGCAAACTTTTGTTTCATTGCAAAATATTTCACACATTACTTCTTTATTGCCGGAAAACTTCAAAGCGTTTTTTACGATGTTGCTTATGGCAATAAATAACAAACGCCTGTTCCCCATGATGGTATATTTTTCAGGGTCTTCAGGCAAGTTATAGGTCACACTTACTTCACCCGGTTTTTTGCCCCATTCATCAACTACTTCCCATAAGAGTTCATCAAGCTGTATTTTTTGCAATTCAGCTGTGTCAATGCCTGATTGGGCAAGCTCCAACAGGCTGCTTATCATGGAATCGAGTTTGTCCGATTCTAAAATAATACTTTGCAAGGCCTTTTTGTAATCCTCCTTCTCCCGTTCATTTTTCAGTGTTACTTCTGCCCTTCCGAATATTTTAGTGAGTGGAGTTCGTAACTCGTGCGATGCATGCGAAATAAAACTCTGCTGATCATGAAAAGATTGCTCGAGGTGCTCAAGCAGATTATTGACAGTTGTTGACAAAAGATTTATTTCATCGTTCTTATAATTGGTAAGGGTAAGTCTTTTATCTAAACTTGTAGAGCGGATAATTTTCAAGTCGTTGGTGATTTTTAAAATAGGTTGCAAAGCAATTGTTGCAAAAAGCCTGCCCAGAAAAAAAGTAATTACCAATGATGTGCCGAAAAGGAAGAGCATTATAAATGCAAGCCGCCTCATATTCTGAAATCCAGGGTCATCAATAGCCGAAGCTATTACAACAAAGTTACCGGAGTTATCAACGTAGTATAAGCCGGCTACTTGCTGATTGCCAATAGTGAAATGAATTTTCTTTTTTTGCGCCACTTCTTGAATTACATCTTTCGACCAACTTACAGAATCTTCTTTAATAAATACGGGCAAAAATTTGTCGTTATAAATACGTGTTACTTCATGCGTCAAGGTTTGGGGATATTTTTCCATTACCTTTTTAAAATTCTCCGGCGACATATTGTCTTGAGCCAAGTATAGCTCTCCGACAATCAGGGCGCGGTCATCCAGCTTCGCGTAGAAGCTTTCCCTCCTGTTTTGTTCAACCAAAAAATATATACCGAACAAGACAATAAAAAGCAGCACGGCAAACATGAAAGTAAACTGCAACGACAACCTATTCTTGACCTTCATTCTAATTGTAAATTGCGAATTGTAATTCAATCTTTAAGTACATATCCTCTGCCAATTACAGTTTGTATAAGCTTTTTAGAATAATTTTTATCGATTTTAACCCTCAGATAATTAATATAGACATCAATAAGGTTAGTACCCCTGTCGAAATTTATGCCCCACACTTGCGCCGCAATTTCGCTTCTTGAAAGAATTTTATTTTTATTTTCAATAAGTATTTCAAGCAGGGTAAATTCCTTAGTAGTTAAAGGAATTTCTATTCCCCCCCTGATTACTTTACCCTTATCGCAATCCATTACAAGGTCATCTGCCTTATACACTTTTCCCGAAACAATGGTTCGCCTTCGGGATAATGCGTTTATCCGAGCAAGTAATTCTTCAAAATGAAATGGTTTTGTTAAATAATCATCTGCCCCATTTTCCAAACCTCGTACTTTATCGCCTACTGTACCCAATGCGGTTAGCATTAATATCGGGAGTTCTTTTTTAGATATTCTTACAAATTTGCATACTTCCAAACCGCTGTAGTTTGGAAGTACGATATCAAGGAGCAAAAGGTCGAAATCCTTTTCCACTGCAATTGCTGCACCTTTCAAACCATCGTATACAACTGTTACATGGTACTGTTGTTCCTCTAACCCTTTTTTGATAAATGCAGCAACCTCGGGGTCATCTTCTATGAGGAGAATATTCATGTTCCATTAATATCTTATCGCAAAATTACGACTAACAAGTCACATAAACCTAACATTAGAAGATTCTAATCATTGAATGTTTAACTTTGACCTGAATCTAAATATCCCCTGTGAGAAAAATAACAACCGGTTACTTTAGCGAGTTAAGGATTTTACTTTCATTTATTCTCCAGTTTATTTTAGGAGTTATTTGTATCGCCCAACATAATAACCTTCAATTTGAACATGTAACCGGAAAAAGCGGTTTGCCGCAAAATTCAATATATGCAATTTGCCAAGATAAGCAAGGCTTCTTGTGGTTTGGTACTGCGGATGGGCTTTGCCGATATGATGGCGCGGGAATGAATATTTTCAGGAATAATCCCGGCGATACAAATTCACTTCCGGGTAACTTCATCAGGCGTTTGCTTGTTGACACTAAAGGAAATATTTGGATAGGTACTGAAAATGGGTTGGGTATGTATAATCCATATACTGAAACATTTAAACGTGTGAAGATTCCACGAGAAAAGAATTACACAGATGTTGCTTTCCCTTACTGTGAACTTTCAACGGGTGAAATATTTTTCGGAGCAACGGGAAACAGGTTTTATAAAATAGACCCGAATACATTAAAGGTAAGAGAGGAAGATTTTTCACTTAAAGTTAGAACTGCATTCCATAATACGTCTTTATACGCCATATTTAACTGCAAGACTTCGCTTATTTTTTTAGAAAATAATGCTGTCTGTATTTACAATCCTGTGAATAAGGATTTTAAAATCCTGCCCATTAAGGATACTGACTTGAAATATATAGATGATGTAATAAACAGAGGAGATACAATGTACTTAGCCACCTTCAACGGCATTATTTTAATGAATATGGTAACCGGCGGGAACAGAATTGTTAAAGAATTGAGTGTTAAAAATAATCTCTTAAAATTAGGTATTGTCAATGCATTGAAAATTTCAGCGGAAGGAAATATTTTAATCGGAACCAATGAAAGCGGATTGCTTGATGCTGACAGGTATTTGCAAAAAGCCTTATCGTATGCAAATAACCCGAATGATATAAATTCAGTAAGTTTTAACTCCATTAAAAGCCTGTTTTATGATAACTCAGGGAACCTTTGGTTAGGCACGGACGGGAAGGGGTTAAACAAAAGTTCTGTTTCAAACCGGTTCAATAAGTATAATATACAAAAATATGGGAGAGATTTTATTCCGGATGATTTTATCAAGTGCTTTTATGAGGACAACACAGGGTATTTATTTATTGGCACTTATGGCGGTGGACTTGCAATTATCAATCCTGAAAGAACATCATCGGAAATATTCAGGAACAATGCTGTTGATCCACTTTCATTGCAAAGCGATAATGTGTTATGCTTTCTCAATGATTCAAAAAATAACTTATGGATAGGAACCGATAAAGGGGTTGCGCGATTTGACAAGAAGAAAAGGCAATTCGAGAAAATTTCCGACGAGGAAGTGATGGTTAATTCAATGATTGAAATTTTTCCGGGCAAAATTTTAGCTGCGACCAATAATATGCCGTTTTACTTTTATGCCGATTCCACAACATCCGCAAAAGAATTTGCCGACAGTAATTTATTGCATGTAATTAATTTCAGCAAAGATATGACAGGTAATATTTATGCTGCGATAAACAGAAAATATTTTGAACCTGACATGAGCAGATTTAAGCATGAAATAAACGAATGGGGGAATTTTTATTTTTTTTGTGACGCTAACGACTGTTATCCGGCCAACGACAGAACTGTCTGGGTTGCTTCTAAAACAGGATTGGAGCATTGGAGCGCGGAAGGGAAACTGCTCAATAAATTTACCGATAAAGACGGGCTTCCCGATAATTACCTTTATGCTATTCTGCCTGACAGGAAAGGCAATTTATGGATAAGTTCGAATAACGGGATTTCTAAATTCAATATCAGGAATTCAACTTTTAAAAATTATGATATTACCGACGGGCTGCAATCAAGCGAATTTAATTCTAACGCTGCATTTATTTCAAAAAAAGGAGAGATGTTCTTTGGGGGTATTGGCGGGTTTAACAGCTTTTTTCCTGATTCGATTAAGGATAATCCCGTTGTTCCGATTATAGCTATAACTTCCTGCAGAATTTTCAATAAGGAATGGAAAGGAGATTCCTCAATTAATACGATTCGAACACTTACACTTCCTTATTTTGAAAATACAATTACATTCACTATTGCGTCTCTTGAATTCCGTTTCCTGCAACAGTACTAATTATCCCGGCGGGAGTTATTTTCCTGATCACATTATTATTGTTGTCGCCTATAATCAAATCACCGCCCGCATCCCAACTTAATTGGTCCGGGTAATATAATTGACCTGCGGTGGCTTGTCCGCCGTCTCCACCGTAAGTTGGAGTCCCGTTTCCTGCGTAAGTGTTAATATTTCCGGCTTGCGACCATATTTTGCCTGCAAATGCCGATACCGTCAAAATGAGCATTATCTTTTTCATCGGTTTGAGTTTTATATGTTATTACACTAATTATTTTTGAATCACTATTCGCTTGCTGCTTACACCTTGTTGAGATGATACTTGAAGAATATAAATACCGGGCGGAATATTAAGTGCATTAATTGTAATCTGAGGATTTTGCTTTTGAACATCCAAAATTTGGGAATAATATTCCTGTCCTAAAACGTTACAAATTTTTAAAGAATTATAACCGGAACCATATAACTTAATGTTTAAATTACCCTTGGTTGGAACAGGATAAACTTCAATATTTTTTGTATCGCTTACTTCATTTATTCCCGAAACATTCGATACCATTCGTATTCGATTATTATACCAGTCAGAGATATACAAATTTCCTGAATGGCTTAATGTTACTCCATATGGTTCAGTTAATTCAGCCGCTGTTGCGGGGCCTCCGTCTCCGCTGAACCCGGGATTTGAAAAACCTAACCCTGTAATTGTGTTGATAATGCCGTTGCTTGCCGAAACCCTGCGAATGCTGTTATCTTTCTCCTCTGCAAAAATAATATCGCCGGAAGTTTTATCTATTGTAACTCCTTCCGGGTTATACATTCCGGTAGCAGTTGCTTGGCTGCCATCACCTACATACGAAATTCCTCCGTTTCCCACTACCGTAGTAATAACCCCGGTACTGATAGTTACTTTTCGAATACGCATATTACTATAATCCGAAAAATAAATATTCCCCGAAGCATCTACTGCAACATCGTAAGGAGTGCCTATTTCAGCCGCAGTTGCTTGTCCTCCGTCTCCGTTGAAGCTAGGATTACCATTTCCAATTATGGTAGATATAATGCCGGTACCGACATCAATTTTACGGACAACATAATTACCATTGTCAGCTATAAGCAGGTTACCCGAACCATCAATAGCCAACCCTTCAGGCCCATTAAATTCTGCAGCAGTTGCTTGTCCGCCATCACCGATATAACCTGCCCCATCGTTACCGGCAAATGTGGTTATTATACCTGAACTTGCTGTGACTTTCCTGATGCGGTTTCCGGTTGAGATGTAAAAATTTCCTGCTGCATCAAATATTACACTGTTGGGGGCATGAAGTTCAGCTGCAGTTGCTTGTCCGCCATCACCGGAATAATTACCGACTCCATTACCTGCAACAGAAGAAATGATCCCGGTATTTTTGTCAACTTTCCTGATTTCATAATGCGAATAATCGGCAATATATAAATTATCTGAAGCATCAACAGCCATAAGATACGGACTATATAGTTGGGCTGCTGTTGCAGGCCCGCCATCGCCCATACTCGAGCCTCCGCCCGCTATGGTGTTGATAATTTGTGCATCGGAAAAGGAGGCTATCATTAAGCCTGCAGCAATTCCACATAAATGTTTTGTACTCTTTTTCATGGTAATTGTTTTTTTTCAGAAAAAATAATTAGAGACATTAGAAGCACAAAAGTATTTTCGAAAAATAGAATTTGCAATCACATTAAAGTAGTAGTGAGCTTTTTTGGCCTAAGTACTCGGTTACTCTTCTTCCTCTTTCTTTAAAGAATAATCAAATTGGTAGCCGTGTTCGTCAATAGCCATTGAAATTGAAATCTTGCCATGAGGGGTGTCTTTCTCCCATTCCGTATCGGAAATCTTTTTCCCCGTTCTTTCGAGACAGGATATATGCGCCAATCTGGCTTCTTCATTTTCCGGCCTGAACATGGTAAAAAAGCAATTATCTTTTATGAAAAAATAAAACCATTCACCGTAGGATGAGATATTAATAGAATCTAAATTCGGATAGCCTATCTCCTTAACGCGGACTCCGTTGATTATTGAATCCGATAAATCCTCAAAATAAGGGCTCAAAAGCCTCACTTCACTTTCAGTTGATGTCAATTTCTCCTGACTGAATCCTATGGAGTAAACCGAACATAAAAGAATTATAACGAATCCGATTATCCGTATAAAATTATAGCCTGTCTTCATTCTTAATTATATAATCAAAATGCCAACCAATGTTATCTTTTGAAAGCGTAATGGTAATTTTCCCGTACGGACTCCTGTCAGTCCATTCATGATCTGAAATTTTTTTACCGAATAATTCAATTGCACTTATTCTTTCCAATCTGGCAGCCTCATTTTGCGGGCGGAACATAGTCATGAAACAACTATTATTAGCCAACAAATAATACCACATGCCATTATAAGAAAGGAGAGTAGAATCGGAATTTATATACCCAATTTCATGTATGGCTCTCCCATCAATAACCGTATCCAGAATAATCTCAAAACCCTCATGCATAGCCCTTATCTCATTTTCCGGGTATGTTAATTTTTGTTGGCAACTGCCTGTATATCCAAAAAAAGCTAGTAGTCCGATGGAAATAAATATTCTCATATTACTGTTTTACTATTTTTTGATGATAAAGCTTATTCCCCGATTTTAATTGGATGAAGTAAACTCCGTTTGGTTGAGAGGTCAAATCAACAGCTAATTGATGCACTTTGGGACTGGATTGAAAAACCATTTCTCCAATTACATTCATAATCTTTAGCTCCTCTATATTATTATTTAGTTCAATTCTGATTATTCCTGAACTAGGAACAGGAAACACAGATAACTCATCCGAAGTATGGCTGATTTGTGTCATTCCTGTTGTAACAACAGGAATACTCTCCATTGCAACACAGCCGTTGGAATCAGTTCCTGTTACAGAATAAGTTCCCGTTGAGTTAACAATAATTGTATCATTTGTACCGCCTGTGCTCCATGTGTACGATTTACCCCCAAATGCTGTAAGCGTATCAGGCATTGTGTTGCTTCCAATGATTGTAATCACAGGTAAGGGATTTACGACTACCATGAACGAAGAATCCTTTGTACAGCCTGTTCTTTTCACTGCTACGGAAAAAGTGGAGTCAGTTGTTGGATTAACTGTGATGCTAGAGGTTGTTTTCCCATTGCTCCACAAATAAGTCCCGCCGCCTGTTGCGGTAATTGTAACCGGAGTCCCAAAACATACAGTGTCATTTCCGCTGAAAGTTATTGTTGGTAAAGGAGTAACTGTCACCCTGAAAATTGTGTCTTTTATGCATGTGCCATTACTTACTGCTAAAGAATAAGTTTTAGTTGATGTTGGTTTTACACCAATAACTGCAGTTGTAGCTCCTGTGCTCCATGAATAAGTACCTCCGCCCGAAGATGTAATAGTAGTTGAATCGCCTGCGCATATTGTTTTAACACCGCTAAGCGATACAACCGGCAATTGATTTACCTTTAAAGTAAAAGTGGAGTCTTTAGTGCAACCTAATTTTGTTACTGCAATTGAATAGGTAATAGTGGATAAAGGATTTACCGTAATGCTTGAAGTAGTTTTTGAGTTACTCCATAAATATGCGCCTCCGCCCGTGGCAGTAATTGTAATGGCTGTACCTGCACAAGTTGAATCTTTTCCGCTAAATGTAACAGTAGGGTTTGCAATTACATTAATGAAAAGAGTTTTAGTTATACTATCGGAACCCGCCCCATTAGTCGCTCTTAGTTTTACGGCAAATTTACCCGGAGTGTTATAAATTACGGAAGGGTACCTTGCCGTGTCCGTTACGGGGTTGCCACCGGTAAATGTCCATACCCAGGATGTGGGGTTATTACCAAAAATACTTGTGAAGTTTACTGTACTGCCAACGCAAATAGTAGAATCATTCGCCGAAAAATTAACTATGGGTGGCTGTGGAGAAGTAACCTCTCTTACAGCAGAATTCCATAAATCACCTATATATACATTGCCTGATTTATCTAAAGCAACACCGCTGTAAAGCATATCTAGCTCTGCAAAAATTGCTGCTCCTCCATCACCTGAATATCCTGCGGTGCCGTTACCTGCAATGGTTGTAACTATCCCTGTAGACTTTGTTACTTTGCGAATTTCCTGATTCGATGCATCTGCGATGTATAAATTGCCTGAAGGGTCAATACTTAACCCCCTCGGGTAATTAAATGTGGCTGCAGTGGCAGGTCCACCGTCTCCGGAGCTGCCTATTGTCCCTGTACCTGCAACTGTAGAAATAAGACCTGTTAAAACACTTACCTTCCGTACACGGAAAGTATAAGTGTCGTTAATGAAAACATTCCCGGAATCGTCAACCGCTATGCCTCTGGGATCTTCCAATGCGCTGGCAGTAGCTGCGCCGCCATCTGAAGAATAACCACCGACACCGGTTCCTGCAACCGTACTTATTATGCCCGTTAATGCATCTATTTTACGAACTACGGAATAACTGTCTGTTGTAACATAAACATTTCCTGCCGAGTCAACACAAAGTTCCGTCGGGGAATCAATTTCAGCAGCGGTAGCGGGGCCGCCATCGCCTGTCCATCCAAATACACCGCCCATACCTGCAAACGTAGTAATGATACCGTGAGAAACCTTACGAATGCAATAATTTTGATAATCGGAAATATAAATATTTCCTTTATGATCTACTGCTACACCGGTTGGTTGCCACATTTCAGCCGCTGTCGCAGGGCCGCCATCACCACTGAATCCGTAATTTCCCGAACCTGCAATGGTATAAATTAAGCCTGTTTTTGCGAATACTTCCCTGACTCTGTAATTATTATATTCTGCAATAATCACATTGCCTGAATCATCAACAGCTACTCCTGTCGGATGATTCAGCTGCGCTAAAGTTGCAGGTACACCCTCGCCTAAATTGGTGCCATTGCCCGCCATGGTCATAATATTTTGAGCCTGAAGGACTGATGCAAAAATTAAAAAGGCGGGAATAATGTGGAATCGTTTTGTAATGTGTTTCATAAAAAGGGTATTAATTGGCAAGGTCATTAGAGGAGCCGCGCCGGTCAATCACATAAGCAGGAACTCTGCCTTTTACTGAAAACCTTATTTAACGCTTATGGGTACGAACATACGCTTATACGAGGCGGACATCAATCACATTTAAGTAGTAGTGCGTCCGAAAGTCTTGTTCAGCGCATCGGTACGAGACTGTACCTGTAATTTTTTATATGTATTTCGTATATGTGTTCTCACTGTTTCAATGCTCAGTTCAAGTTTATCTGCTATCTGTTTATATTGAAAACCATGAGAAAGAAGTGCAAGAATTTCCTTTTCCCTTTCAGACAACCCGTATTCATCTACACTCTTTGTCGGTTTACTGTTGCTGAAGGATTGAATTACTTTTCTGGCAATTTGGCTGCTCATCGGGGAACCGCCATTGTAGAGATCCGTAAGTGATTCAAGTATTTTTACGGCCGGCATCTTTTTCAGTATGTATCCTGTGGCTCCTGCTTTCAGTGAATCAAATATCTTGTCATCTTCTTCAAACACTGTACACATCATAAATAAGATATCTGGATATTTTTCCTTTAATATTTTCACGCACTCAATTCCGCTGATGTCGGGCAACCCGATATCCATAATTATAATTTGGGGAGCCGAGGACTTCATTCCTTCCAATGCCTCGTTACCCGAAGAATAAACACTGTCGAGAGCAAATTCTTCCGAGTTTTTAATAATCAGGGAAAGACCTTCTCTGATATCCTTGTCATCTTCAACTATAGCAACTCGAATCATACTGCGAAGGTATAAAGTATGTTAATAATCGACATATCACATTTAAGTAGTAATCTTTGTCTCTTTCTCCATTCTTATAATAAAATGAACCGTGGTTCCTTTATTTTCGCCGGAGGTGATTTCGACTTTGCCGTCGCAGTCTTTCATCCGCAAGGTCATATTTTGCAATCCATTCCTGTTTTTATTATAATGACCTTCAACTATACCTTTCCCGTTATCTTTTATGGCAATTTGTAAAATATGGTCGTTGAATGAAAATATAATGTTAACGTTATCGGCACCGGAATGCTTGACAATATTATTTAAGGTCTCTTTAAATGCCAGAAAGATATTTCTCCTGGTTGTATTTTTTATGTAATTAGTTTCATTTGCCGAAAGCACCGGATATTCAAAATTTAACCGGATGGAAGTGGAATCAAAAAACTCATTCGCATATTCGTTCATATAAGAAAGCAACCCGACAAGTGTATCGTTACGAGGGTTCAGCGACCAAATTATTTCCTGTATATTATCTACTAATTGTCTCGATGTAGAAGTGATTTTACTCATCTGTTCCGCTCTTTCTCCGGGCGGCATGTTTTTATTCACTGCCAGTTCGCTAAGTATGGAAATTTTAGAAAGCCCTGACCCAATTTCATCATGCATGTCTTGTGAAATACGGGTCCGTTCTTTTTCCAACATATGCCGAAGTTTTATTTCCTCCAATTGCACTTTTAGTTTTCTTCTTGCAAAATAACGCACTGTAAATACTATTATTATTATTAAAAGAATACTGCATAAACTCAAGAACCATCCGGTTTTCCATATAGGCGGGATTATTTGAATGTGTATTTTTTTGGGAATACTGTTCCATACTCCGTCATTATTGCAAGATTTCATTTCAAGGGTATAATTGCCCGGCGATAACCCCATAAAGCTTATTATTCTTTCAGTCCCAAGGGATGCCCAAACGGTATCCAATCCGAGCAAACGATATGAAATAAGGTTTTGGTCCGGTTGGGTGAATTCAAGAGACGCAATAGTGAATGTAATTGTATTTTCAAAATAAGGAAGTGTAAGTGTTCGAATCGTATTAATTGAGGAATCTCCTTTCCATTCCTTATTGAAAATTCTGCAGGAAGTTATAGCTATAATCGGAACAACGGGATTATCCTTAATCGAATCAGGAAAAAAGCTGTTAAACCCGCCAATACCCCCAAAGAACATCTCTCCTTTTTTTGAAATAAATGCAGCGTTAGAATTAAATTCGCTTGATTGCAGCCCGTCGGTAATATCATAATTTTTAAAAGTTGAATTCCTGATATTGAATTTAGAAATCCCGTTATTCGAACTTATCCATAAATTGCCTTTCCTGTCAGGCAGAATAGCATAAAGGTAATTATCGGGAAGCCCGTCTTTATCGGTAAATTTATTGAGCAGTTTCCCTTCCGCGCTCCAATGCTCCAATCCTGTTTTAGAAGCAACCCAGACAGTTCTGTCGTTGGCCGGATAACAGTCGTTAGCGTCACAAAAAAAATAAAAATTCCCCCATTCGTTTATTTCATGCTTAAATCTGCTCATGTCAGGTTCAAAATATTTTCTGTTTATCGCAGCATAAATATTACCTGTCATATCTTTGCTGAAATTAATTACATGCAATAAATTACTGTCGGCAAATTCTTTTGCGGATGTTGTGGAATCGGCATAAAAGTAAAACGGCATATTATTGGTCGCAGCTAAAATTTTGCCCGGAAAAATTTCAATCATTGAATTAACCATCACTTCCTCGTCGGAAATTTTCTCGAATTGCCTTTTCTTCTTGTCAAATCGCGCAACCCCTTTATCGGTTCCTATCCATAAGTTATTTTTTGAATCATTGAGAAAGCATAACACATTATCGCTTTGCAATGAAAGTGGATCAACAGCATTGTTCCTGAATATTTCCGATGATGTTCTTTCAGGATTGATAATTGCAAGTCCACCGCCATAAGTGCCAATAAATAAATACCCTGTGTTGTCCTCATAAAAGCACTTGATAAAATCATCCGGAATAAAATCTCTCCCATATTTTTGTATATTATACTTATTGAACCGGTTTGAAACAGAACTTTTGTTTAACCCCTTCCCGTCCGTGCCTAACCAAAGGTTCCCTGAGTTATCATAAAACAGGCTTTTAATGGAGTTAAAACTTACTGAATTTATATCATTCGGGTTATTTGCATACGATAAGGCTTTTTGCAAATACCTGTCAGCATCAAGCAATCCGCTTTCATTGGTTCCGATTAAAATATTTCCTTCCGCTGAAATTTTCAATGCATTGACAATACCTAATTTTAAGAGATTATTTTTAACACTCAATTCTTTAACAATTCTGTTCCCGCCGGTTACCATATTCATTAAAATAATGCCGTTGAAGGTGGCTAAGTACATTGTATCTCCTCTGTTTATTACATCATCTATATATTTCAAGTCAGTATCCTTAATGGGCAGGATTTTAAAATCCTTATTCACAGGATTGTAAATACAGACAGCATTATTTTCTAAAAAAATAAGCGAAGTCTTGCAGTTAAATATGGCGTATAAAGACGTATTATGGAATGCAGTTCTAACTTTAAGTGAAAAATCTTCCTCTCTTACCTTTAATGTATTCGGGTCTATTTTATAAAACCTGTTTCCCGTTGCTCCGAAAAATATTTCACCCGTTGAAAGTTCACAGTAAGGGAAAGCAACATCTGTGTAATTCTTTTCTCGTGGAATCTTCACACGTTTAAATGTTTCAGTATATGGATTATACATACCCAACCCATTTTCAGTACCTATCCAAATATTTCCTTTAGTGTCAACAAGCAAACGCCTGATGAAGTTACCCGGAAGTGAATTTGTATCGCCGGGATTATTCCTGAAAATATTCATTCCCGCGCCATCATATCGGCAAAGCCCATCCGCAGTACCAAACCACAAGAAGCCTTGCTTATCTTGGCAAATTGCATATATTGAATTTTGCGGCAAACCGCTTTTTCCGGTTACATGTTCAAATTGAAGGTTATTATGTTGGGCGATACAAATAACTCCTAAAATAAACTGGAGAATAAATGAAAGTAAAATCCTTAACTCGCTAAAGTAACCGGTTGTTATTTTTCTCACAGGGGATATTTAGATTCAGGTCAAAGTTAAACATTCAATGATTAGAATCTTCTAATGTTAGGTTTATGTGACTTGTTAGTCGTAATTTTGCGATAAGATATTAATGGAACATGAATATTCTCCTCATAGAAGATGACCCCGAGGTTGCTGCATTTATCAAAAAAGGGTTAGAGGAACAACAGTACCATGTAACAGTTGTATACGATGGTTTGAAAGGTGCAGCAATTGCAGTGGAAAAGGATTTCGACCTTTTGCTCCTTGATATCGTACTTCCAAACTACAGCGGTTTGGAAGTATGCAAATTTGTAAGAATATCTAAAAAAGAACTCCCGATATTAATGCTAACCGCATTGGGTACAGTAGGCGATAAAGTACGAGGTTTGGAAAATGGGGCAGATGATTATTTAACAAAACCATTTCATTTTGAAGAATTACTTGCTCGGATAAACGCATTATCCCGAAGGCGAACCATTGTTTCGGGAAAAGTGTATAAGGCAGATGACCTTGTAATGGATTGCGATAAGGGTAAAGTAATCAGGGGGGGAATAGAAATTCCTTTAACTACTAAGGAATTTACCCTGCTTGAAATACTTATTGAAAATAAAAATAAAATTCTTTCAAGAAGCGAAATTGCGGCGCAAGTGTGGGGCATAAATTTCGACAGGGGTACTAACCTTATTGATGTCTATATTAATTATCTGAGGGTTAAAATCGATAAAAATTATTCTAAAAAGCTTATACAAACTGTAATTGGCAGAGGATATGTACTTAAAGATTGAATTACAATTCGCAATTTACAATTAGAATGAAGGTCAAGAATAGGTTGTCGTTGCAGTTTACTTTCATGTTTGCCGTGCTGCTTTTTATTGTCTTGTTCGGTATATATTTTTTGGTTGAACAAAACAGGAGGGAAAGCTTCTACGCGAAGCTGGATGACCGCGCCCTGATTGTCGGAGAGCTATACTTGGCTCAAGACAATATGTCGCCGGAGAATTTTAAAAAGGTAATGGAAAAATATCCCCAAACCTTGACGCATGAAGTAACACGTATTTATAACGACAAATTTTTGCCCGTATTTATTAAAGAAGATTCTGTAAGTTGGTCGAAAGATGTAATTCAAGAAGTGGCGCAAAAAAAGAAAATTCATTTCACTATTGGCAATCAGCAAGTAGCCGGCTTATACTACGTTGATAACTCCGGTAACTTTGTTGTAATAGCTTCGGCTATTGATGACCCTGGATTTCAGAATATGAGGCGGCTTGCATTTATAATGCTCTTCCTTTTCGGCACATCATTGGTAATTACTTTTTTTCTGGGCAGGCTTTTTGCAACAATTGCTTTGCAACCTATTTTAAAAATCACCAACGACTTGAAAATTATCCGCTCTACAAGTTTAGATAAAAGACTTACCCTTACCAATTATAAGAACGATGAAATAAATCTTTTGTCAACAACTGTCAATAATCTGCTTGAGCACCTCGAGCAATCTTTTCATGATCAGCAGAGTTTTATTTCGCATGCATCGCACGAGTTACGAACTCCACTCACTAAAATATTCGGAAGGGCAGAAGTAACACTGAAAAATGAACGGGAGAAGGAGGATTACAAAAAGGCCTTGCAAAGTATTATTTTAGAATCGGACAAACTCGATTCCATGATAAGCAGCCTGTTGGAGCTTGCCCAATCAGGCATTGACACAGCTGAATTGCAAAAAATACAGCTTGATGAACTCTTATGGGAAGTAGTTGATGAATGGGGCAAAAAACCGGGTGAAGTAAGTGTGACCTATAACTTGCCTGAAGACCCTGAAAAATATACCATCATGGGGAACAGGCGTTTGTTATTTATTGCCATAAGCAACATCGTAAAAAACGCTTTGAAGTTTTCCGGCAATAAAGAAGTAATGTGTGAAATATTTTGCAATGAAACAAAAGTTTGCATAACTGTTAAAGACAATGGCATCGGAATCGACCCGAAAGAACTTCAACATATATTTCAGCCCTTTTACCGCGCCCCTAATGCCTTTAAACATCCGGGATCAGGTATTGGTCTTTCGCTGGCGGAAAAAATTATCCGCCTTCATTATGGGAAAATAGAGGTAAAATCTGTTTTGAATCAAGGAACCGAATTTACTGTAGCATTCACTAAATAAATGGCCTACCTCGATGTCAGTTACTAACAACTTGTAATTAACAAATTCTAATCCTATTCTAATTGGTTCATGGATAAAGCGATGTAATTTTGTGCATCCATTTAAATGTATCGATACTTGATTCGCCTGATGCTCACAAGAAATAAACCCTTTTGCTTAAATATAATGTTCAAACAATTAGTGGTTTTATGTTTCATTACTATTTCTCGGCAGGGGATAGCCCAAAATATGACACAGCTAAGTCAGGATACCGTCTATCTTACCATTCCCGACGCTGAGCAGCGGTTTGTAAACAAAAACCTTACCCTGCTTCTTAATAAATACAATGTGAATATTGCCCGCGATAATTATCTGCAAGCAAAATTATGGTACAATCCAAATATTTATTACGGAACAACCCTGTATAATGTTGAAACCCACAAATGGTTTCAGGATTATTACCCGAACCAGAATTCATACGATCAAACTATTCAGGTTCAACAATTACTGACACTTGCCGGAAAGCATAACGCAACTGCCAAACTTGCCAAGATTGGAATAAAGCAGGCGGAATTTCAAGTTGCTGACATTTTAAGAAGCCTGAAGTATGAACTCTACACGCATATCTCAGATTTATACACTAACTTGAGCCTTGCTGCCATGTACGTTTCTGAAGAGGAAAAAATAAAGCACCTTCTTGAAAGTAGTAAAGCTTTGTATAAAGCAGGTAATGCCTCCGGTAACGATGTAATCAGGTTGCAAGCACAATTGCAGGATATTATGGCGCAAGAAACTACAAGCAGGCAAGCTATTTCCAATGATGAACAAGATTTGGGCATATTGTTGGTTTACCCCGGCAATACTTATATAGTTGTTAAGGAATTAGGTATTCAAATGGGCGATATTCCTTCTTATGTGTCGATATTGGACAGTGCGAAAAGAAACCGCCCCGACCTTAAACTTGCCTACGCCGGAGTGAATTACAGCGAGCAAAATTTAAAATTGCAACGTGCAACGGGTATGCCGGATGTTACCATCGGCGGGACTTTTACCGGAGCAAATGCGGTTACGCCATCCTACACCGGCATCTATGCAAGTATGGATTTGCCCGTCTGGAACCGCAACCAATGGAATATTACGGCAGCCAAAGACGAAAAAAAACAAGCTGAATTAAATGACAGCCTTGCTTTATATTCTGTAATGAACCAAGTCACAGCCGCTTACACTAATCTTTACCGGATAAATAATCAGTACACTCAAATCGATGCTCACTATGAGGCAGACTTGGATGAAATGATGAATAACGCTATAAATAATTACGACAAACGATATATCAGTCTTCTCGACTTATTAAGCCAAATTACCACATACATAGACGGAAAAACCAATCTCATTAATTTGAAGGTACAATATTTCAATGCCATTCATTCCCTCAATTACTCAACCGGAATTGACATAATTAAATAAGCCATGTTAAAGAAAATAACTCTGTTGCTGTTTGTCACATTACT
>Ga0207033_1105_pt1 | contig 18491 bp, 20 predicted proteins | sample Alteio_BWMinCont_35_FD_153262 | JGI IMG/M metagenome (GOLD analysis project Ga0207033, IMG submission 153262) | Enriched cells from forest soil in Barre Woods Harvard Forest LTER site, Petersham, Massachusetts, United States -... | ecosystem: Environmental > Terrestrial > Soil > Temperate forest >... | reverse complement strand
TATGAAGCCATTGAAAGGATTGACGCACCCTTGCCGGATGGCGAATTGCTTGGGATCGTTAAAATGAGAAAGGCATTATAAACAGAAAATACACCTTCAAAGACACTGTCTAAAAATGATTTGAATTCATAATTTCCGTGAAAACTACTGACAATATTTTGGCAGTGCCAAAATATTGTCAGTAGTTAAGTTATTAATTATCAGCCGTATAGCGTTTTGTAGCAGGGTGTAGCACGTGTAGCGCAACAATACAAATTTTCATTCCAGCTGCCGATATCAGAGGGCTTCTTGGAAATAATGAATAACGAATTTTGAATAATGAACACCGAAGTTAACTTCAATATTCGTTATTCATCCGCCAGTTGGCCATAGTATTCGATATTATAAAACAGAACACTCCCCTTTAGGGGGCCTGGGGGATAGAATGCAAGGCAACCCTATTCCCTTCCGTATCTAAAAACACTGCCATGTGTCCATATTCAGGCGAGATCTCCGTTTTTGGTATAACAATTTTTCCACCTGCAGCCTCTATTTTATCAAGCACTATCTGTACGTCAGGATTTGCATTAAGATATACCAGTGGGCCACTTTCGGCAGATGGTTTATAAAAATCGGCGTTATATACAATCGCCCCGCCTATGCTCATCGGGCTTTCAATTGGGAACATCCGCATTTGCAATTGCTGCAAATCCATTGGGATCATTTGGATATCAAAAATAGTTTCATAAAATTTTTGTGCGCGGTTAATATCCGACGATGGGATTTCAAACCAGCTGATAGCGTTTTTGAAGATCATAATGTTTAGATTTATAGCATAAATTTAAGCAGTTGTTATGAATTTATTCTGCTTAATATTTTTATTTTTTTATAAAGATAGCTGGCCTTAAACCTTTTTATATTATCGCTATCATACAGTAAACCAATAAATTAAACATAACAGGCACTCCCATGAAATACCTTTCCTTATTTGTATTAACATTTTTCACGTTAACCGCATCGGCCCAGCCGCAGCAAAAAAAAGAACAAATTATTATTGATGGCATTAGCCGCCAGTTTGTAACTTATATTCCGTCGATAACAGACATCAGCTACAAAATGCCTGTTATAGTTTCCCTTCACGGCAGGCTTGGCACGGGTGAAGGCATGATGGGCTTTGCCGATTTCCGGCCTATAGCGCAGGAGGAAAAATTTATTATTGTTTGCCCCAACGGTATTAACCGCAGCTGGAATGATGGCAGACCTACACCGGCGCAAAAAAAGGAAATTAACGATGTAAAATTTATTGACCAACTAATCACTTATATCCTGAATACTTATCATGGCGATGCAAGCAGGGTATATGTTACCGGCATGTCTAACGGTGGTTTTATGTCCTCCCGCCTGGCTTGTGAGTTGAATAGCCGGATAGCGGCTGTCGCGGTGGTTGGCGCGTCAATGGATAAAGACATGGCTTATCACCCAAACAAACCAATTCCAATAATGTACATACAGGGAACGAAAGACCCCTTAGTGCCTTTTGAAGGCGGTACCATGAAGGGCGCAGGCGGGGAAATTTATGGCCATGAAGATATTTTAAAGCTATGGGCAGATACTGACCATTGCAATAATGCTCCTGTTATTACCAATTTACCCCTTATTGTTCATGATGGTACAAGCATTATAAAAGAAGAATACAACAACCCGGCTACAGGGATAAATGTTATTGGGTATACCGTAACGTATGGCGGCCATACCTGGCCTGGTGGAACACAATATTTGCCTAAATTTTTGATCGGCACGCTCTCGCATAACATGAATGCCTGCCAGGTAATATGGGATTTTTTTAAGGGATATAAGGTGATGAATTAAAGGGTAGGCTTATTATTGTTTTCATTATATTTATTTCAATTATCAAATAACATGAAAAATATTTTACTCCTTTTTTTAGTGATCAGCGCATCTGCTGTTTACAGCCAAAGCAAATCATATGATTACGCCTACGCGAACAAGAAAGGCATTTGCGTTTATTCTGCAGCAGATAATAAAGAATACCTGGTTGTTAAGAATGGAGCAGATCCATGTATTTCACCTGATGGAAAAAAATTGGCCTATACAGTTAATGGTAAAGAATCCCAAAGGTTTATTAAGATAATGGACTTAACCACTAAAGCGATAACTACCCTGAATACGCAAAACGACAATTGTTATGGCGCAGTTTGGTCGTCTGATGGAAAGTTTATTGTATATAATGCGGATATTGATAATAAGTGGTCTATCGAGGTTATCGGTTCAAATAATGCTGAACCCAAAGTGTTGAGTGGAAAGATCAATGACAGCTATTCGCCCACATGGCTGGCAAACAGTAAAAATGTAGTTGTCCAGGACATGGCAAAAATTTATGTCCTTGATTTATCAGGTAATATTACGACAGTTTATGACCTAAAAGACCTGCAAGGCGGCCTTCCCGAGTTAAAAGATGGGGTTGGCAGTTCGAGCTTTGACCAGTTTGTAATTACTAATAACAATGCGAAAATTATTTTTAGCTCCGAAACGGATGAGCCCGGGGAAAATGGCCCGCCCTCGGCTATTTTTATTTATGACATCGCCTCCAAAAAAACATCAAGACTTTCCCCCAAAGGATATGATGCAGGCCACATTATACTTAAAGGTAACAGTGCATTGTTTACTGCTTCAAAACATAATTCATCCATTGCGAGTATTTATTCAGTTGATATGGACGGCAGGAACTTTAAGCTACTGTTTCCAGGCTGCACGGATATTTCGGCTAAGAATTAGTTTTTGCCTGGAGGTTGCGATGCTGTGGAGCGAGGTGATGCCTGCCACCTTATATTGAAGTTTTGAGCGTATGAAGCCGTGCTAATTAATTAGCTTTTTTAGGGTTAATTGGATTTATACTATGCTGGTATGAGATTAATTTCAATCCGTCTACTGTTTTGAATTGCTTATCGGCCGTAATTATTGGCATATCGAATACTATCGCTGTAGCAGCAATGATCGCATCTGCTAACTTTAAATGATGTTTTTTTCTTATTTCAACATACCTTTCTTTTATTAGATTATTCATTGAAATAATTGAACATTCGTTTAAAAGTTCCGCAATTTGATCTTCTCGTTTTATCGTATTTTCTTTATAGCCGATCAGCTCAAGTTCCGTAATAAAGGATAGGTATATATCTTTGCCTTGTAGAATTTCGACCAAAGTATCACTGCCGTCAAGGAGATATAAAATTATATTGGTATCAACTAATATCTCTTTCCCACTCATTTCTTAAATTTTTTTGAATGGTCAATGGATCGTCATTTAAATGTATGATACCGTTATATTTTTTTGCATTAAAACCTCCCGAAGCTTTTTCTTTATATAGAATTTTTTCTATTGCTTCGATATCTTTTTTTGTTGCGCCTTTTTTTAATACTAATACCATGACGTATTTTTTGTATCTACAAATTTAATATAAATCATTGTTATTTTTAATGCCAAGTTAGTGGATAAATGCCAGGTAGTAATATAACTATTAAGTTGCTCTAAATAAAATTTAATACACCAGATAAGCCAACAACAAACAAAGCAAGTTCCGGGTTTTATAGCCTGTGGTACCTGGGTACATTTGTTCTGTAAAAATTAATCTTATGAACACACAGGAAATAATAAATTATAAAAGGATAGCTGAAGCGATTAACTATATCAAACTTAATTTCAAGGAACAACCAAACCTTGACGAGGTTGCCGAAAAGGTGCATTTAAGCCCGTTTCATTTTCAGCGCCTGTTTACCGATTGGGCGGGCATCAGCCCTAAAAAGTTTTTGCAGTATCTTAGCCTTGACTATGCCAAAGGCATACTAAAAGATAAACAAGCCACACTGTTTGACACTGCTTTTGAAACCGGATTATCAGGTACGGGCCGTTTACATGACTTATTTATGAACATTGAAGGAATGACCCCGGCCGAATATAAAAACGGTGGTAAAGCGCTGTCAATCAATTACAGTTTTGCCGAAAGCCCATTTGGGAACATCATTGTAGCTTCAACCCCCAAGGGGATATGTTATATGGCATTCGCCGATGACCGGGATGAGGCATTCAATAACTTACATGCGCACTTCCCCAACGCACAATACACCCAAATGGTTGACGTGGCACAGCAAAATGCTCTTTTTATCTTTAAAAAGGACTGGACAGAATTGTCAAAAATTAAACTGCACTTGAAGGGTACCAGCTTTCAGCTTAAAGTATGGGAAGCTTTGCTGAATATACCGATGGGCGGCTTATCAACTTATTCATCAGTCGCAGCAGCAATTCACCAACCCAATGCAAGCAGGGCGGTTGGCAGTGCGGTGGGCGATAACCCGGTTGCCTTTTTAATCCCATGTCACCGGGTAATAAAATCAACCGGCGAAACCGGCCAATACCATTGGGGCGCGACACGCAAATCGGCAATGATAGGCTGGGAAGCAGCTAAAGTTAGTTTAGTTGGTTGAATGAGTTGGTTAATTAGGTTGATTGAGTTGATTAGGTTGATTAAGTTGGGTTATTAAACTTAATGTTTTGAAATAATTATGGATATACAACAAAGGATAAACCTGTTAAATTGGGATGGAATTACGGAGGATATGAACGAGCGGGGATACGCATCTGCATCCAACATTTTAACGGGTGCGGAGTGTGACGAAGTGACCCTGCAATATTACAATCAAGCGTTGTATCGCAAAACCATCAATATGGAGCGCTACCAATTTGGTTTGGGCGAGTATAAATATTACCAATACCCTTTGCCTGTTATTGTACAGCAACTGCGGGAAAATGTGTACCCCAAACTGGCGTCTATTGCCAATACCTGGATGCGCGTTTTAAATATTGATAAGCATTTTCCCGATAGCTTAATTCAATTGACGGAGCTTTGCAATGAACATAACCAGCACAGGCCAACACCTTTAATATTGCAATATGAAAAGGGTGGTTATAATGCTTTGCACCAGGATTTGTATGGCGATGTTTATTTCCCGATGCAGTTAGTAATATTTTTAAGCGAACCGGATGAAGATTATGAAGGCGGCGAATTTGTATTGATTGAACAAAGGCCCAGGGCGCAATCAAAAGCTATCGTATTAAAACCCCGCAAAGGTGATATGCTGCTGTTCACAACTAATTTCAGGCCGGTAAAGGGAACAAAAGGTTGCTACAGGGTAAATATGAAACATGGGGTAAGTGAAATTACTGCCGGCAAACGACATACGTTGGGTATTATTTTTCATGATGCCGCATGATACTCCATACTTCATTGGGCAATAACGCGTTTAAACGCAGCCGGGAATTAAAAATACTGCTTGATAACAACGAAATAACCTTTGCGGGTAATTTAAAGCTGAAAATCTATGGAACATTGGATTGTACTTCCGGTAAACGTATGAAAGTGCAAAACCGCGTTTTCTTTAGTGCGGGAGCTGAAGCCATAGATTTGGGTTACCGGCCTTGCGGACATTGCATGCCTGGGGCTTACAAAAAATGGAAAGCAACGGTGAGTTGATTTAGTTACGAGTTGATTAAGTTGATTAAGTTTGAGCGTTAAAATATTGACTTTTGCCTAACCCAATCAACTACTCACCTAATCAACTCAATCAACCAAAAACATCTGCTATGATAAAAAAAACAATATTGTTCATATTCTTTATTTTAATTGGTTTGGCTTCACAAGCCCAATCACCATCTGCTGATTCTGTTTACAATCAATACCTTGATTTTAACCTGGCCAGGTTCCAGGGCGAAGACCAGGATAAAATTATTGAGCTTGGCGAAAACCTTTTGCCCTATGCCGATAAGCTGCCAGAAAAAGCCAGGATAAATTTTTACTTCTCTGTCGGGAAAATGTATGAGGACAATGATCAGCATAATAAAGCGCTGCCCTATTATGAAAAGGTTGCCATAGCTGTACCCGATTATTACGTAGTTCATCGCGCCCTGGGTTATTTGTACCTTGAAAAGGTGAAAGAAATAGAAGGGAAATTGAATGCATCCGCTAATGATAAAGCACTAAATGAACAGCTCACAACAGCTTATAATGACGCTGTAAGAAAAGCACTGCCCCATTTGGAAAAGGCCCAGGCCTGCGACCCAAGTGATGAAACAATGGCAATAATAAAAACACTCTACAAAAATTTAAAAGACGACCGGGGTTTAAACACCCTCGACAGCCGTTTAAAGGAATTGAGCAAGCATTGCATTGATATTTTAAACGACAGGTAAGCCGGATTTTCTATTATTTTTGCACGCTATGAAGGTAAACCGTGTCGTGACAAAAATTGTTGTCCGCCTCTTTTTTTTATTACTGCTGATAGCTCTTGTTCCGCCGTTTTTACAGGGCGACCAAACAAAATTGCAGCATATTTTTTTGTCGTTTCGCCATAATTGGGAAATGATATTCCCGGCAATATTGATTTTAGGGTTTATAACATTGCTGATTATCTGTGCCAAAAAAAAATATAACGAACCCGATTTAAATTGGCTCCTTGTATTGAATACGGTAATATTAATCTCATACGGGGCAGCAATCTATATTCGTATTTATCACATGATGTAAATAAGCGACTATATCGAAATGCAAGACGCTAATCTCTAATCTCCAGTCTCTAATCACTAACTCACGTTTTATCAACCGTAGCAGGTTTCATCTTTTTTACAACCGATTTTTTACTCTCGTTGCCGCCGCCTAACAGGTAGCCCCAGGGTTTAAGGCTATCAACACGGTCAAAGATAATTTTAAATATGGCCATGATCGGGATAGATAAAAACATGCCCGACAGGCCCCAAATCATTTCTCCCATAATAATCCCCAAAAAAGTGATAAGTGCGTTAAGCTTTACCTTTGAACCAACAATGGTAGGCAGTAAGAAATTAGAATCGACCAAGTGTATGCCAAGCACACTGGCAGCAGCAAATGCCGCCTGATTTAAGGTACCAGTAGCGAAAGTTATCACAGTACTTAACAACAAAGCAGTGAAAATACCCAGGTAAGGGATCAGGTTAAACAAACCGACTATAATGCCTAAAAGCACTGCATATTTAGCGCCAATCATCCAGAATGCGGTACAGGCAATACTTGCAACAACAATCATTTCCAGTAACAAGCCAAGTATGTACTGCCTTAGTATACTCTGAATATTTTCGACGATATCATGCACAACGGTTGAATGATCGTCGCTAAAAACCCATATCAAAAAATGAAGGAGTAACCGCCGGTATAGTAATATAAAAAAAGTAAATATGAGGATAAAAACGTAGAATAGCATGAGAGACGACAGCGCCCCGAATGTTTGGCCCAATACATCACCACCCGAAGCCATGATCTTTTTGGTGGTATCATGAACGTAGCTCATTTGTTTGGTGGCGTTGATATGGAAAGCCGTTTGTATCCAATCAGAGAGGTCACTTACCGATTGGCTAACCTGGCTTTTCAGTTGGGGCCAGTCACTGGCCAGTCCGGATATTTGCGAACCAACCACGTATAAAATGCCACTGACGAAACCTAAAAGCAAAAGTATGGATACAAGGGATGATAAAGAGCGTGGCAGGCGAAGCCTTTTTTCGAGAAAATTGGCGGTAGGCAGCAACAGTATGGCAAATAAAAAACCAAATACCAGGGGATCAAGCAATTCCTTAGCCAGTATAACAAGGTACCCTAATGAAATAAGGCCGACAAGGACTAATGAAAGCCTTTCATAAAATGGGGCATTGATCTTTTTTACAGGCATATACCAGGGAATATAGTATCGGGTTGCTTTTTTATTTACCAGTTTGAAGATAGGAATAATTGGGATACAATATTTTTTTATTGAAAAAATGTAGAGACACAATACTTTGTGTCTCCAAATATGCTGAGCGGATACGCAAAGCGGATTTACGTACCGGAGACGTAAAATATTGCGTCTTTACGAATTATACTTAATCGTAAACGCATCCATAATATCCATCAACACAACCGCCTCATCAATTGAACATGGGTTAGGCCCTTCATCATTAAAATAGGCCACTATCTTCTCAATAAAAGGCTGCTGGATATGTTCGGGATGGGTAAAGCTAATGGTTTGTTCTTCTTCATCAGTTTTCCAGCTAACGTAATTGCCAAAAAACGGGAACGTAATTTTTCCTTTGGTGCCGATGATTTCGCAGGTATCAGTGATTTGGTTTTCCGCTACATTAAAACACCAGGAACCATTTACAACTACCTTATTTTTAAATAATATTTGCCCGCAAACGTGATCGTCGGCCGGTGTTGCCTGGGATTGGTTTAACGAAAAGCCATGATATTTTTCGGGTTCTCCAAAGTAAAATAGCATCAGGTCAAGTTGGTGAGGGGCCAGGTCGTGAAAATAACCGCCGCCGGATAGTTCCGGCTGTACCCGCCAGTTACTTTGTACTTCGGCAACAAGCGCAGGTTTCTGGCTTTTCCACATCCTGATCTGTACTGTACGCACATCGCCGACCACCTTACTTTCCAGCAATTGTTTTACTTTTAAAAACATAGGCAGCGCCCGGCGGTAATGTGCTACGGTTAGTTTTTGATTGGGATGCTGCTTCACAGCATCAACAATTTGCCGGGCTTCAGCGGCATTCCTCGTAACAGGTTTTTCCACATATACATTAAACCCTTTGTTAAGCGCGGCTATGGCATATTCAGTATGTGAAGCTGGAGGCGTGGCGATATAAATGGCATTAATGCCCTTATGGTTCATCAGTTCATCTGCATCATTATACCAATAGGCAACGCCATGACGGCGGGCATAATCAGCAGCTTTTTCAGCATCACGACGCATAACGGCCACAAGGCTGCTGTTGGTAATCTTATTAAATGCAGGCCCGCTTTTTCTTTCGGTTACATTGCCGCAGCCAATTATTCCCCAGTTTATAGTACTCATGTTTTATTATATGATAGAGACGCGATGCATCGCGTCTCTACGATTTTATTTCAATATTTTCTCAATTTTCCCCAATTCTTCCGCCGAAAACTCAATATTATCCAAACATTTCAGCGAATCAGATAATTGTTCGGGCCGGCTTGCGCCGATTAGAACTGATGTTACCCTGCTGTCTTTTAGCAGCCATGCCAATGCCATTTGCGCCAGTGTCTGGTTACGGCTTATAGCAATTTCATTCAACCTTTTAATCTGGCTCACCCTTTCGTCAGTAACCTGGCTTTTTTGTAAAAACCCTGTTGATTTTGCGGCCCTTGAACCTTCAGGTATGCCATGCAGGTATTTGTTGGTTAATAAGCCTTGTGCTAATGGCGAAAATGGTATACAACCTACCCCATCTTTTTCCAAAACATCCAGCAAACCGCCTTCAACCCAGCGTTCGAACATGCTATATTTTGGTTGATGGATCAGGCATGGCGTACCCAATCTTTTTAAAATTGCAATGGCCTCATCAGCTTTATCGGCGGGGTAATTAGAAATGCCAGCATATAAAGCCTTGCCCTGCCGCACGATCAAATCGAGTGCGCCCATGGTTTCTTCCAGCGGGGTTTCAGGATCGGGACGATGATGGTAGAATATATCTACATAATCCAGCTTCATCCGTTTAAGGCTTTGGTCAAGACTTGAAACCAGATATTTTTTTGAACCCCAATCGCCGTAAGGGCCATCCCACATGGTATAGCCTGCTTTACTTGAAATGATCATTTCATCGCGGTAACCGCGAAAATCCTCTTCCAAAATACGGCCAAAATTTTCTTCGGCAGACCCCGGTGGCGGCCCGTAATTATTGGCCAGGTCAAAGTGGGTGATGCCGCTGTCAAAGGCGAGGTGTAAAATTTTACGAAAGTTTTCGGCTACATCGACATGCCCGAAATTGTGCCACAACCCCAGCGAAACCGCCGGGAGTTTGATGCCGCTTTTACCGCAGCGGCGATATTGCATGTTTTTGTATCTTTCTGGTGAAGGCAGGTAGGTCATGAATCTATCTTAACTTTGAATTTAGCGGAAGTAAAAATAGAATTTTTAAATTATCATCATTGTAAATTTCTTGTGTAGTTAAGGATTTTGGAAATAACAAAACAACAATTTATACCACTGTGCCCCCGGGACGGTTGGCACGGTTGGCACAAACTTGGCACAGCCTGTATTTGCATCAAAATTGACAATAAAAAGCAATTTTCAACACTAAAACGATCAAAAAACGATTGATTTTGCACGAAAAAAAGCAGGTATTTTAAACAGCAATAAATTTGCAAGTGCGGAGGGTGCCTCGAATGTAAATAGCTGACAAACAGACACTATCATAATTTTAGTCCGGCAATGGGGTGTGCCAGGCCCGAAAAGAGGTGGCACACCTGTGCGCTGTTGACATGGTCTGAAATTAACTCATCTAAATAACCTCTGCCACCACGAAAGTGCTCCCGCCAACAAAAACCAAATCGTTTTCCCCCGCATTTTGCTGCGCAGATAACAAAGCTGCTTTTACTGAAGGATAAGCCTCACCATGCAAGCCAAAGCTTTCTGCTTTCAGCTTTAAGCTTTCCGCTTCCAGCCCACGGGGTATGTCGGGCTTGCAAAAGTAATACGCGGCAGTTGAGGGAAGCACCGCCAAAATCTTGCTTATATCCTTATCATTTACCACACCGATAACAAAATGCAATTTATTATGAGGTACAGATGCAATATTCTGTAAAACCTCCTGTATGCCTTCGGGGTTATGCCCGGTATCGCAAATGGTTAGGGGGTGCTCATTTAAAACTTCCCAGCGGCCATGAAGTCCCGTTAGTGTTTTTACCTGGCTTAATGCCGATTTTAAATCATCATCGCTTATTTTAAAACCTTGTGAGCGCAATTCATCCACAGCGCTGATTACAGTTTTTAGGTTTTTAACTTGGTAGGTGCCGGTTAAGTCAAGTCTCAAGTCTAAAGCCCCAAGTCTTAAGTCTGAAGGTTTGGATGGGCGGATTACTTTTATGTCTATAAATTCATTTATTTGAGAAATCTTCGACTTCGGACTTAAGACTTTAGACTTAAGACTTACCTCTGCTTCCAAATCCGAGGCAAAACTAATCGGGCTATTTTCCTGCTTTGCTTTTTCAATAAATATGGACGCTACTTCCGGTTGATACTCCCCTATAATAACGGGAATATTTGGCTTGATGATCCCGGCCTTTTCGGCGGCTATCAGTTGCAGGCTATCGCCAAGTATATTCATGTGGTCCCAGCCAATGTTTGTAATGACCGACAGCAGCGGAGTAATGATGTTGGTTGAATCCAATCTTCCGCCCAACCCAACCTCAATAATGGCAATATCCACCTTTTCGCGTGCGAAAAAGTCAAAGGCCAGCGCAACTGTCATCTCAAAAAAGGAGGGGCTGATCTCATCAAAGTCAACTTTATGTTCAGCTACAAAATCAATTACTTCCTGTTCGCTTATCATTTCACCGTTGATACGGACCCGTTCGCGGAAATCTTTTAAATGCGGCGAAGTGTACAACCCGGTTTTATATCCCGCTGTTTGCAAAATAGCTGCCAGCATGTGCGAAGTTGAACCCTTGCCATTAGTACCCCCAACATGCACACTTTTAAATTTGTGCTGCGGGTTGCCGAGCCGTTTGCAGAGTTCTATTGTATTGTCGAGATTGGCTTTATAAGCGGATGCGCCAACACGGGTAAACAAGGGCAATTGGCTATAGAGATATTGGACGGTTTGCTGATAGTTCATTGTGGGTAGTTGTCCATGGTCGATAGTCCATAGACCATGGCAAATTTAGGTCAATCTTTTTTTATTAGAAATTATAACTATGGACTATCGACCTTGGTCTATGGACCACTATGAACTATGAGCCATCAACCATGAACCAAAATTCAATCCACATTAAATATAAAGTTCACCTGCCCTTTTGAATTGCCTGATGCAGTGCCTGATGAAGTAAGTTTTGCATTTTTGACAATGCTCTCGCATTTCTGTATAAGGGCCAGGTCGCCCATATGGGTTTTTTTCCTATCGTAATGGGCATCAATCACATTGCCGTTTGAATCGACTGTAATATCGATCACAACTGTGCCCGGCGTACGGCTGGTATTGGTTACATTAAGCGGTGTTACAAAACTCCAGTCAGGCATGCCGTGCAGGCCGCCGCCCGAGCCACCGGGGCCATAATTATCACTCAAAGTCGATCCATTTTTGCTGCCCTGGTTGCCGGGCGTGTTTGTTGTTCCGTCACCGCCACCGGAGCCTTTGCTGGGGCTGCCTTTATATAAGGCATTTTGATTGACTACCTGTTTTTTTACAGGTTTGGCGGGTTCAGTCGCTACCAATTTGCTTGCCTTTTTCGAATTAGCGGCAACTTCCGGCGCGTCCTCCGTATTTTGGGTCACAATCTTTTGGTTGCTGTTATCAACCTTTGTTGTTTTCTCGGTTGGTTGGGTCTGCGTTACTTTAGTTGGCTGGGTATGATTAGCTTTTGGGGCTACGGAGGGTTCTTCGGTGCTTGTGATATCTTTGCCCATGCCTTTATCAGTTGTCCCGTAGTTTACCAGGATACCTCCCATGCCCATATCCTGTGGCGGGGGATTTCGAAATACGATAAAATAACACAAAAGAAGCATTACAGCGAGTATAATACCTGTTGCTAAAAATGCTTTTGGATAGTTATTTTCTTCGTACTCCATTTTTTCAGTTGGCAGTTAACAGTTGGCAGTTGGCGGCGGGGAGTTTATGCATTTAAAAAAGCAAACTGCTAACCGCCTACTGCAAACTGCTTACTTCGGAATTGTAGCTAAAACAAGTTTAATACTTAATTTGTTTGATATATCCATTACCTCAACAATATCCTGTATCGCAACAGTTTTATCAACATGCAAAATTATAGTAAGGTCAGGGGATAGTTTTTTATAACCCGTTAAAACGGTTGACAGGTCAGCAAGTACTATTGGTTTGTTATCTACCGTATATTGTAAATCTTTACTTATAGTTACATTCAGTGTTTTCTTTGATATTGGTTTGCCCGATGATGATTTTGGCAGCAATAATTTTATAACATTGGGGTTTGTAAGCGTCGCTGCTATCAGGAAAAATAAAAGCAGGAAAAACATGATGTCATTCATGGCAGATGTATGTACTTCTGCAGCAACTCCCCTTTGTCTTTTTCTCAAATTCATTTGCTTGGCTCTTCTAACAGGTCAATAAATTCAATCGCATCAGTTTCCAGCCTTAATATTACTTTTTCAACCATAATATTTAAAATATGATAGCCAACATAAGCCACAATGCCCACCATTAACCCGGCAGCAGAGGTAATCATTTTTACATATAAGCCGCCGGATATAGTAGCAATGCTTAGATCGCCGGTTGCGGATATGTCGTAAAAAATTTTAATAACCCCGATAATAGTCCCTAAAAAGCCAAACATGGGCGCAATACCGGCAACAATACCCAAAATGCCTATGTTTTTATCCAGTTTTGATACTTCCAGTTTGCCTACGTTTTCAATGGCGCCTTCAATATCTTTTATCGGGCGGCCTATCCGAAGTAATCCTTTTTGCAGCATACGGCCAAGCGGCGTATTGCTGTTGCGGCAAATGGCCTTAGCCGATTCAAGGTTCCCGGTCATAATACTTGCACGCACCTGCAATATCAGGTTCGATTCATTTTGTGAAGCTTTACGTATAGTGAAATACCGTTCAAAAAATATAACCAGGCCCAATAATGCCAAAATTGCTATCGGAACCATTACCCATCCGCCTTTTACCAGCAGGTCGCCAAAGCGAATTTCCGGTGGTGGGGCAAGTTGCTGGCCTGCAGCTTTTGCCGTATCTATTAATTTGTGCGCTGTATCAACCGCCTGAAAAAATAATAATGTCATTGTTTGGGTTCTATTTTTAATATCTCTTTTGAATTTTTACTTATTTTCCCTGAATTTATCAATGCCAGCCTTACCGAGTCTGCTTCATTTTGTGTAAAATAAGTACCAACGGATATTTTTAAAAGAGGGCCGGGCGCATCTGTTGAAATTTTTGCATCAAGGCCCAAAGATTTATAACGCACAACAGCGGCATCAGCTCTTTCCTTTCGCCATGATTTAAACTTGTCTGCAATAATTTCAAAATGCGCCAGCTTGGCTGTATCAACAACGGTTATTACAGTGGCTGCTTTTTGAACGGTATCAGCTTTTATTTCATTCTTTTTTGCCGGCGCAACAATAGCCTTTTTTATTTTATGATGCCCGCCTATAATATTATCAAATGCATGCGGTGAAAATTCATAAACCCCAAATATTGCAAGCGCAATTGCTGATAGGGATAAAAGTATGATGAGCCACACATTCACCGGCCTTTTGTACTCTGTTTCTTCTTCTTCAAAGTATTGGCCCTGCTGCGGAATGGTTTGTACAGGCGGGGCAACAACCGCTACCGGGGTTGAAACAGGTTTATCAACAACAGGTTTGGCAGATTCGTTAAAAAGCGGTTGCACTGATTTGTCAATATCAATTTGCGGATAGCCATAGAAATTAGGATCTGTGGGTATTTTTTCGTTGGGTTTAAAAACCAATTGGTCCTGCTCAGTATAAAAAAATCCGAGGTCTGAAAATAAGTACTTGCCTTTCTGCGCTTCCTCCCTCAGTTTAATGATGAATTTATCCGAAAAATACCTGGACGATGCCAGCGATATGTTTTTTTTATCAGCAACATATTTGACAAATGTATCATCATCTCTTTGTTCCGCTACAAACTTCACCTTGTGGTACGGCGGATAAAATTTAGTCTCCTTTTCGTTATAATGGGCGTTTACACGCGTACGTACAAAATAGCCAAGGCCAGGTACGCTTACTTCATCATGCTGTACCAGTAGTTCGCTCAAATAATCGGCTATATTCATTTTGCTAAAAGTACGTTTTATTATAAAATTTAAAAAACCGGGGCGATTCAAATTGTCGCGCGCAGATTTTACTCACCCCGACTATTCCGCCAACTGGCGGATCGTCGACCCTCTCTTTTGCAAGCAAAAAAGAGGGAAAAGCTACTTTTTAACCCTCTTTACCGCTTGCGGTAGAGAGGGTGATCCATCCGCCAGTTGGCGGAGTGGATCGGGTGAGTCCTGCGTGCGACAATTTGAATTTCACCCGCAAAACCTGCCTGCCGGCAGGCAGGAGCTTAAAAAGCAAAGCCAACGCCGCCAAATATATTAAATCCGTAGTCGGGATAATACAACCATGTTTGATTAGTGCCGTTAAAAATATTATTTACGTTTACAAAAACAGAAAATCTTTTGCTTGCCTTATATTCAACGCCCCCGTTAAGGTCGGCAAATGAATTTATGGTGGTTGGTGTTGTGCTGCCAGTACTTTGGGGATATGGATCGAGCGCAGAGCCACGGATGAGCAGTGTGGCCTTAACATCAACTTTATCGCTTACGTGTAATACGGTACCTGCGGTAAGTTTAAACTTAGGCATGTTCCAGGGTTGGGCGACGGTGGCCATTTGATAGTTTTTAAATTCAACCCGTCCAAAAACATCCACATCGTCTGATGCTTTATAATCCAGTTCGCCGTTAAACCCGGTTATGCGCGACCGCCCGTTATCATATATTACCTGGAACCTGTTATATCCTTTCGAAAAATCAAAATCGCTCACAAAAAGCGGCATATCCTGTACGGTATTACGGAAAATGGTGACCTTAAAACCTAATCCCGGCAATATTGTGCCCTTTAAACCCGCTGCAATATCTAACTGGTCGACAGAGTTTTTGATGTTGAGGTCCTGGCCAAGGAAAGGGTTTGCAGTATAAAAATCAAGGAGTGATGATTTATTCACATCGCCTTTTGCTTCAAGAAACAAACGCACATATTTAGGTATTACCTGTAACTCCAGTTTGGCAGCAGGGAAAATATGGAAAGTGGACGTATAGCCAAATTGGTCAACTATGTTTATCCCTGCATCAATTTTATAGCTATCGCCCTGGAATTTTATATATGGATTTAGCCTGATGAGGCTGTTGTTATAATTATATAAGCTATCCTGTTGGGTACTCAGATCAAGCGAACCGCTTAAGCCGGCATAAAATTGATTAATAGTCTCGTTCAAAAATCCGGAAAGCACCACATTACTTTCTTTAGCCTGGTATGCATCGTTAAACAAGTAACCTTTTAGCTTAAAGGCATAGGTAAAATCATTGTCAACGTCCTTATAGTTTTTGGCAAGCTCACCTTCGGCCCCAATGGTGCTGAAATGCTGCTTATTTACCTGCAGGTTTGCCGGAGCGGCGGACAATGTGTTGAAACCATAAAAATAATTGCTGCTGTAATTATAATCAATGCGCCCGCTTAGTGAATTTGTTTCGCCTACACTTTTGCCAAATACCCCCGCCTGTTCTTTGCTTGAGTTTTGATCATATAATGTCCCCCGCTGGGCAAGGTGTTTTAAGTAACCGCCAACCTGTAAGGCCTGGTCGCGTCCATTATTAAAATACGCCTCGCCATAAGTAGTACCTAAATTACCAAGCCCTACTTTTATATAATTATTTGTAAGGTCCGAATCACGTTCGGCGGGCCTTTTCATCGCATTCAAAGGCTTTATATCGGTATTAAGCTCCAGGCGTTTATCAATCGGGAAATAAGTTAAAGGCGCCTTAAAAGGCGTTTTATCTTCCAGGTCGGGGTTAATGCGTATTTTAACTGCATCCGCCAAAACAGGTTTATAAGCCGTTGTTACCACAATTTCTTCAGACAGGCTACCGCCATTGGCTTTTTTTGTGGTATCAACTTTTACTTTTGCTGCTGCCGCTGCCTCGCCTAAGTTTTTGGCATTGGTTTTTTGCTGGGCGGCATTAGGCTTCACCGGTTTTTTCTTCGTAACCTTTGCTGCTGGTTTTTTAGCCTTATGTTGTGTTTGCGCTTGCGCAGTAACAAAGAATAATGCTAATATTAAGCTAAGCAGCGTGTATATATATTTAAAATTCATTGCTTGTCTCCTGTTTATCCTTTGTTAGCCTTCTTTACGTTGGTACTGTCAGATCTATGTATCGATTTATCCGATGGGGATAATTGTTCCAGCTTTTGTTTGGCTGTCGGTAAAATATCATCATCACCCTTATAGTTGTCAATAATACTTTGCAATGTCGCTTTGGCCTGGAAGTTGTCTTTTAACGCCACATAATCATCGGCCAGCAAAATAAATGTTTTGGTTACCCAATAGTCATAGTTTGGCAGGTCTTTCACCAGGTCGAAACAAGTTTTTTGGGATGTTTTATAATGGCCTTTTAAATATTCAATCCTGGCCACATTGTATTTTGCTTCTGCTGCCGCGATAGTTTTTGTATTGGTTACCGTGTAATCAAATTCCTTTACCGCGTTTGTGGTGTCACCTTTTTGCAGGTAAGCAAGGCCTCCGTATAAGCCGGTTTTGAATTTATCTTCCTGCGATGATTTTTCGTTATCGCGCACCAGCTTCACATAATTAAGTGCATCATCGGGTAATTGCATTTGGGCGTAGCAAAGCAACAGGCTATTTATGGCAAAAGTATAATCGGCTTTATACTCAGAGTTGGTTTCGAGCTTTTTCAGGAAAACCACGGCTTCATTATATTTTTTTTGTGCGATATAAAGCTTGGCCATGCTGATCAGCGATTGTTCGGTATAGGTGCTTGTCCAGTCATTTAATATCACATTATAATCTACAATTGCTTCATCGGGCCGGTTTAAGTTAACCAAACTTTGCGCCCTTATAAACCGGGATTGTTTATCATAAATTGGCTTGGTAGGAAATTTATCAAAATAGGCGTTGACCGCCCCTACAGTACCCTGCCAGTCGCCCCTTAAATAAAGATTGTTGGCTGCCGTATACATAATATTTTCCTGGTCGGCCGCCGTGTAATTGGCAATGGGGACAGTAGCGGCATAATTAATAAAGGTTTGTGCATCGCCTTTATCGGTGTATATTTTTTCAATTTGTTTTAATGCCAGCTTTGCTTCATCAGTTGATGAATAATCCTGTACTACCCGTTTAAACGACTCAATCGCCAGGTCATCATTCCCGGCATTGTAATCAATAAGGCCGATAGTAACCAATGCCCGGGGCACGTAGCTGCTTGTGGGATACTTTTGTATCATATCAAGCATGCCGTTTTTTGCTTTCAGGCTATCGTTCTGTAAAAAATAAGTATAGGCTATTTCAAAAGAAGCATCATCAGCATAGTCAGATTTTGGGAACTTGTTTAATACATCGCCCAGGGTATTGATTTTATTATCCGGCGATCCCTGCAATCCCTGTATCATTCCCCGTTGAAACAATGCATAATCTTCGCCTTTGTTATGCTGCTCAATAATACGGTTATAATATTCCATTGCCCTGCTATAGTTTTTCAAAACAAAATAACTATCGCCAAGCCTGGTTACAGCATCGTTTATAGTGTTGGGGTCGGTTTCGTCGCCAGCCAAAAACTTCTGGAAGTAGGTTGCGGCTTTTTTATACTGTTCATCGCCAAATGACGTCTTCAGTCAAAACGGGAACTACATCCTTGGTGA
>Ga0207033_1104_pt1 | contig 18622 bp, 12 predicted proteins | sample Alteio_BWMinCont_35_FD_153262 | JGI IMG/M metagenome (GOLD analysis project Ga0207033, IMG submission 153262) | Enriched cells from forest soil in Barre Woods Harvard Forest LTER site, Petersham, Massachusetts, United States -... | ecosystem: Environmental > Terrestrial > Soil > Temperate forest >... | reverse complement strand
TTTGGCCCATTTTTCAGAAGCACCGTAAAAGGCTGGAGGTGTTGCAGAGCTTTATGACCGACAGGGAGAAAAAACGGACTTCGGAAAAATATGAAGGGTTGTGCCAGTCGGGCGACAATCGATGTGTTGAAATTAGAAAATTCTTCGCGGTACGTTAAGTCTTTCGGGACTGCAAAGTAGTCGATGGAATGGTCTCCTCCTGTGTCTAGTTGGGCCTTCACAAGGTCAAGTCCTGATTTGTTTTCGTCGCTGGTTCTCAGAAGATGGCTAGAATAAAGGCCTTGGACGTTACTTTTCCATTGTTTGCGTTCGAGAAAGACGACCGCTCGATGTACTTGATCGAATCACCCGAGCGCTTTCTCTACCATCTCGAAGCAATTGACATCGAAAACGGCGAATATCTGTTTTGGGATTCCACCGGCGCGGGCGTATGTGTCTCCGTTACACGCGGCGTGATCGAACAAGTTGCGTATGGCGACCAGCCCATGACGCTTCCACAAGCATTTGAGGCTTACGCTCAGGCTCTCAAACTTCAGATGTATCGGGGACAATCTCCACTCGATATTTGGAGAAGTCTCCAGTCCCGACTTCCGCCAAGAAAAACGCTTTGGTCGAGGCTGTTCGGCGGCGACTGAAGGAACTTGTCCGGTTTCGCGACAACCGGGAGTTGATGGGAATTGGTGCAGAGTCGCTTTTTGCAGGCTTCAGCGCCTATTGTTGACCGAGGCTAGTCAGCACCCTGGGGAAGCTAAGCGGATGGCGATCGGGATCGAAAGGGTTTCGATGCGCTCCAAACTATTGTGGACGATATTCATCCTGACACAGGTGATCGGAGCCTGGGGTGCTTTTCATTACAGTCCGCATGGGAGCCGCGCTCTCTATTTCGCGGTACTTCTACTATTTCCGGGTATCATTCTCGGTTTGCTCTTGCCGTCGCTGCTGGGTGTCGGTTTTGACTTCGGATATACGATGATTCTAGTCGTCACCATTCCCGTGAATTTCGCTGCCTGGTACCTCTGTGCGCTCGTAATCCGAAAAATTCGCCGAAGGGTCTTTAAGGGGGCATCGAAACAAGCCTGATCGAAATACGTTCCGTTCGTTGCGTTTTGGAGCGGTGTGCGATTCCTAAGGTTTTGATTGCTTTGAACAAAGTCCCGGTTAACGTAGAGGTGGTTCCGTGAACATCCGGATCCCGGGAGGTCTCGACGAAGTCGAACGAATCCTGCACTAACGATTCCCCAGCCGGACTACGAGGTCGTGCCTAGCATGTTCGCGAACTTACGTCGGCTTGCCATCTGCGCCGCGAAATTTGAGCCCGAAGCCGACTGCGCGACTTGGACAGTGAGTGAAACGCACTGTGACGGAATCTCGGTGGGTCGAGAAAAACGAGGGGCCATTAAGGGGCCAATAAGGATTCCTTTGCGTTCCCAATTGTTCCTTTTCAATGCCTTAGCGTTCCCCTGCATTCCTTCCAAGTCCTTGAAATTCCGCCTGGTAGTGTTTTCGATCTGTACTGCCCTTGAAGGCGTTAGATTCGGACTGTCAATGAACTGGGAAGCAAGGCTACTCACGAAAAGCCCCTGTTGGAGGACCCGGAATGCCTCGCGGCCGCAAGACATTCGTTGGCCTGCATCCTCAGGTGCGCTTTTGGGGCGAACAAACGTAGTGTGGATATGACGGAGACAGCGGGGGTTGGATGCTCTGGGGCAAGGAAAGAGTCAGAATATTTTTCGAGTTGCCCCTGCTGGCGGACTTTGGGCCAGTGAGAATGGACCGAACGAGCTAGCAGCCGTCGCCCATGACGATGGTTGTGGGCACGAGGCCTTTGGGCGAGTAGCGGAGGAGGCGAATTCCGTAGCTGTCACCTCCGCTGAAGAGCACCAGCACTTCTCCATAGCCGTCGCCGCGTCGGTCGAAGACGTTCAGGATGGCGCCTGGTTGCGTGAACGCGGTGTTGTCCTCGAGTCGGTCTGGAACGGTTATCCAGCTGCCTGAAATGTCAGTTTCTTCGAATGGCTCAGTGGTTGCGGTGGGGCCGATGTGCAGCCAGAGCTCGGGCATAAACTCGGTACGCTTGTCGACCCTCCATCGCGCGCGGATAAACAGCAGCGGGAAGCCGTCGGGTGAGATCCGCATCGCCTTGATGTCATAGTTGAGCTTCACGTTGTCCAGACTCGCCTGTTTTTCAAACCGCGCACGTTCCTCCGGGAAGAGTCCTGAGATGCGCTCATCATAGAACTCGTCTTTGCGCTTAGCGTCCAGGGCTTGCTCGATCTGCGCGCGGACTTCCGGTGAAGGTTTCCAGTCCGAGAGGAGGCCGAGGTGTGCCTGCTGGTTGTTTGAATTCATACTGAAAACTCCCGGGGACTTGTGCACCAGGAAATACTCGCTTGGGGAAGCGGCGAAAGCGGCCTGGTCTTGCGGTGCAACCTCAGCCAAGAATCCGGCGGTGTAGGCTTCATCGCAGTCCCACGTGAATGCGACGGGGCTTTGGATGACTACGGAAGTGCGGGAATCGCCGGAAAGCTCGAGCTGCCATTCCTCGCCGACGTGGGCCGCACGAAAATGGTCCTTTAGAGATTCCAACAAATCTGGGGCGATTTCCCAAGTAGGAGCGCCGCCACCATTTAGAGCGGGCGCCGGAAGCGTGTGTAAGGCCTTCGCTTGGTTTTGGTTTAGATCGAAGTCGCCTTCCTGGCGGAGGCGAAAGGCGATGTGGGTTTTGTCGTAGCGGAAGGCGATGAAGGTGGACGCATCGAGGGGATCGGAGGGCGGAGCGGGAGGCGGAGTTGGATTGGCTGCGGTGGAGATGGTTGGCGTAGCTGCGGCCGGTGGTGTGTTGGTGGGGGGCGTGGAGACTGCAACGATATGGGCGGGGCGCACCGAGAGGCGGTCCCGGTGGTTGGCTAACCAGAACGCGGCGCCCGCCACGCACAGGACCCAGAGGCAGAGCACGAGCACCTTGAGGTTGCGTTGCACTGTGGGCCCTCCCAAGAGACAGCTTAGGATGTTTACCGGAGGGGCAACATAGTACGTGAGTTACCTCGGTTACGTATCGCACACTCCGTAGAGGTTTGAAGTGCACACCATGCGAAGAAGAGGGATGCGCCAGCTCAAAACGGCAAGACGGGCACGACGTGCCGTGCCCCGGGGGGGGCCAGACGTTAGCAGGAGCGGGTAGCGGTGTGGAGGGCGACGGTGCCGAGGGTCCAGCAGCGGAAGATGGGCGATTGGAAGCCGACGGAGGCGAGGAGAGTGTTGTGGCGCAGGTGCGAGTTGGAGAGGATTTCCTTGTAACGGTCGCGTTTGCTGCGCTTCACGAACTCCGCGATGAGTGAATGCTCGTTGTGCACAGGGGGGAGTGTAGCGCAAAATCCCGGATGGTCGGCACCACGCCGGTTATCACGAAACGGACTTCTGGAAAATGAAGTTGGCCGTTGCTTCACGGTTCGACTTTTTCCGACCCACAGCCCAACCCACAAAAACCTGCGTCTTGTATGATGACTTCCGCGTAGTTTGGCAGTCCCCGCGGTCTTGTATGTTGTTGTAAAACCTAACCACGCTACCTTGATAATGTAGCCTTCTCGACCCGCAACTTCTCAGTACCGGATCAGTACCGGACTGGACCGAAATAACTTCATTGACGAAAACCGCGCAAAACCGTGATGCATGACATAGGAAAATGTTAGACGACCCACGTACTTAGCGTTTCTGCTCTTAGCTTGGGCGTCGGCGACTCCAGGGAGCAGAGGCACGCCTGCTAGGCAGGCGAGCATGGCAAGAGGCGCTTCGTGTCATTTTGAACTTCTGGGGAAAAACACCCGCCACTCCGGATCAAAGTCCGGGGCTTTGAGGTTGTGGCTTAGATAAAAGTCGAACTCGATGGGCTCGCGCTTCGCGAGGAGCTGATCGCTTTCCGGGTAGCCGGCGCGTTTGAGGTAAAAGCCGATGGATTGATGGTAGGGATACGTGTAGTCGAGTCGGCGCAGGAGGGCTGTTAGTTTGCTGACCGAAATCCGATCTTTGGCGAGGCGAAATGCCTCGAGGACGGCATGCACGTCTCCGGCATAACCCGGGCGAACGGTGATATCGATGAGCGTCCTCTCGATCGAAGTGACATCGACTTTGTGACCCGAAGGGGCTGTCGCGGATACGACTCCGTTTCGCCCGGTGTGTTTGCCGCTCAGCACGGTGATGGTGTTTTCTTCGTATTTGTAAAATAGTTTGGAGCGCCTTTGCTTGTTTCGAAAGGCGCGGTGGATGGCCTCTTGGGACAGCGGAGTGGAGCTGGTATCTTTCTGGGATTGCTCCTTGTTTACAAAAACATTCCTGTGGTCTTTGCCCAGCCCGTGGATCCACATCGCGGAGGCATGAGAAAAGTATGCATCGTTCTTCATGATGGACAGGGCGACGGAGATGGGGGACACGTTGCCTTGCGCGGTGTAGCGGAGAAGAGAAGAATAGTGAGGGGAGTGAAGCCGGAGTTCCCGGAGTTTGGTCTTTTTGAGGAGCATGCGCAGAAAGGCTTTTGGCGTCATGCTGGGGGGCAGATTCCACTGGTCGGAATTTTCTGCTAAGAGGAACTCCAGGTCGGACAAGGTAAAGACCTGGTCAGCGTGGTCTATGAAATATTGGGCGAGACGCGGAAGATCGATTTTGGATCTTGCACGGGCGATGGGATCGTTGATAGCCACCTGCTTGGTATATATACCAAGCAGGTGGCTATTGGCGTCTGTTTCTTCCGAAAAAGCGTGTAGCACGGGAGGCACGGTATATATACCGTGCCTCCCGTGCTGACTGGAATTGGGCCAGAGCCTACCGAATGACCGTGGAGTGCCCTTCATTCAAGCGCTTGAAAACAATAGCATATTTACTCCAAGCCTCATATTTAATGTTGCTGTAAATATGGCTGTAAGATAAAATTTAGCCGTGCGAAAACGCTCACCCATTCCCGCTTGGCTTCACCGCCTACTGGGTCAGATACAGGGTCTTCATCTCACGAAGAATGAAGACAACACGCTGACCATCACGCTTAGCAGGGACAGCCGTCGCCGTACCTTTGAAGTCGTTCCGATTCCCGTCCTCAGCAAGGAAAAGGCTGCCGAATTTATCAAGGGGCGGGAGCCGTTCGCGACAGATCCCGTGCGCGCACCGCTGGTGGCCACGCGCCAACTGGCCGAGCAGACGCGGGAATTGCTCCGCAAGTCAGGAATCTCTTGGGCGGAAGAATTGACTGGCGTGTGCCATCTCACGGGACGCGGTCTTTTGATCGATACGAGGATCCGGGACGATTCGGAACGGAAGGATAGGAGCGCCGTCCATGCAAAACTACGCGCGCGTTCCGGTCTGGTGGTCGAGAGCATACTGACCTTCTTCCGGCACGAGCCGATTCTGATAAAAACAATTGCCGCGCGGGCCAAGGTGTCGCCGGCACTTGTCTTTCGAGTTCTCTGGCGTCTTTCGAGGCTGAACCTCCTCGAAGTGCATGGCAGCGGACCGAACCGATATTGGAAATTGAAGGAAGCGGGCGGAATCCTCGACCTCTGGGCGGCCGAGGAAGAGCCGCCGAAACGCGTAACGAATCTGTATGTGTGGAGCAGGTCCCCGCAGGATCTGCTTCAGAAACTTCCCGAGCTTGACCGGCTCGATCGTAAATGGGCTGTTGGCGGGACCGCGGCGGCGAATGTTTACGCGCCGACATTGAGCGGCGATCCGGAGCCGGCCGTCTGGGTCGACGCCTGTTTGCCCGCCAAGGAGATCGCATCGGCGTTGGGTGGCGAGGTCGTCGATAAAGGATCGAATCTTCGGATCTGGCAATCCGGCGACAACCTGCCTCTCAACCTGGCCACCGTAGCACCGAAAGGAACTGTCCCTGAAACCGCCTCGAATGTTCGCCTTGTCTCTCCCGCGCGTGCCTACATTGAAGCCGCAACCGACGGAGGACGTGGCCCGGACGTAGCACAAAATCTGCGCGAAAGGATTCTGTCTTCCTAACCGCCATGGATCCCAAACCCAATCCGCAATTGCTCTACACACCAAAGGCGCTCGCAGCGTGCGAGAAGGCCTTAAGGACCATCCTTAAGAAAATTGGACCTTGGGGCACGCAGCTCATATTGATCGGCGGCATGACTCCGAAATACCTGGTCGGCAACGCACCCAAAGATATTAAGGAACACGTGGGCACCACCGACCTCGATGTCGTTGTGGGCGTCACCCTTTCGACGGAAGAAGAAGAGGCCTATCGGACGCTGCAGCAGAATTTAAAGGAGAGTGGATTTGCGCCAGGGAAAAATCCGGAAACCGGCCAAGAGGAAACCTTTCGCTGGGTACGCGATGTCGACGGAGTGAACGTGGCGCTCGAGTTCTTCTGTCCCGTCGGCGATGGAACGGCGGGAAAACTGTACCGGAATCCCGGCAAAAACGTCGGTTCAAAGATCAGCGCGATCCGCACCCGAGGCGCGGAACTTGCAGGACAGGACAATTTCACGGTGACGCTCAGCGGAGACACGCTGGATGAGGGAGGAATCAAGGAGGGAGTGGTGGCAAAGGTGGCGAATTTCCTTCCGTTTCTTGTGCTCAAGGCGTTTGCTATCGAAGAGCGGGACAAGCCCAAAGACAGCTACGATGTGATTTGGATGCTCAACGCGTATAAGAACGGCCCACAATCTGTCGTTGAGGAAATCACCAAGAGCCCCATTCTTGGTCACGGCGATGTCGCAGTTGCGGTTGGATATTTGCGAAAGAACTTCGCCAGCATCGATCATTCTGGACCTGCGCAGTACGCTCGGTTTGAACAATCTGGCGGCAGCGAGGAGGAACGTGCGGTTTTGCGGCGATACGCGCATGGAACCATGACGGAATTCCTGAAGCACTGGGATGAAAGGAAGCTATCCTCGCAAGGATGAGAAAGAGAACGACGCTCCTAACAATCTGCTCTGGAAATGAACGCAACGTCGGTAGGTGTGTGCCGACGGCGGTGACGGCCATGGCGACGATGAGATGCTCAATGGCGGAACCTTGCTCCTCGACATGCTCGAGGCCCGCACCGACGAAATGGATCGCTCAACAGAAATCAAAGTGATGCTCTGAGGTCGTGGACTTTTTCCAACCCACAACCCAACCCACAAAACCGACGTCTTATATGACTTCCGCGTAGTTTGGCAGTCCCCGCGGTCTTGTAAGTTGTTGTAAAACCTAACCACGCTACCCTGATAAGGGCGAGGTCGGTGGTTCAAGTCCACCCAGGCCCACCATTCAAATCACCAGTAAACACGCGGCTATTCTCACTTTTCCCCTTTTCGGGGATCCCCCTCAAAAAACCGTTTTGTCAACCGTTTGTCAACTTTAGGATTGGCCGAATGAAGCCGGAGCGGCTAGCATCGACTAGGCTATGTCGAGAACGAAGAACGTGGAAGGTAGAAGGTAGTGCAGGACACTGCAAGACTGTGCAAGGAGCGGGAAGTCATTCTTAGTGAGTTTGCGGGGGCGTAGTTCAGTTGGTTAGAACGCTGCCCCGTCGCCGGTTAGAATCCTACACTGTCACGGCGCAGTCGCTGACAATTCCCCGGTACACCTGCATGTATTCATATATTAAGGACCGGTTCCTTTCCCTAGTCCGAGTTGTGTGCGGACCTCGTGGAGCTAGCGAATATACTCAGAACTGGCGTTTCAGGTGGCGTTCGTCAACTGCGATGATGTGATCCAGGGGATCACGCCGCCAATCGCCGCCAAAAAATCACTTCTTACTAGCCGACGTTCCGGTACCTATCAGAGCAGTTCTTCACATGTGTCGGTCAAGCGTCGGCTCTTAGGGCTGCGGGCACGTGCATAGGAGCAATAAAGTTGCTGGCCAGAAGATACGCGAACAAATGTCCAAGGGGCGGCGCGCGACGCAGTTGGGCGCCGGAAACCCATCCATTGGCCTCACTCCATTCCCAACCGGATGCGGAAGCAGTGCTGAGCCATTCCCGAAGATCCGGGGCGGTCATCGGATAAGCGTAAATACGGACGTTTTGCGCGAAAAGACGCCCCAGGGCCTCTAGACGGCTGCCTTCGAGATTGCCGTAAAAATCTTCAAACGCTCGTATGAGCAGCGAAAGACCTACAACGAATCGTAACGGGGCCTTGGTATAGCGATTGATCAGAGCGGTCATGTGATAGAGCTCGGCTTGCCGAAACAGAAGCACGTCGCTGCCCGTCGCCAGAAGCGCCTCGATGCGATGAAGCAACCCAGCCATGTCCGGAGCCGGCTCCTTGGGGGAGAGCGGAGCAACGGTCAGGCAGAAAAAACCGGCGGGCGCCGCGTGCCCCTCACCCAGCTCATTCCGAAACTCCTGAATACCGGAAGCCAACAATCTCGCGTGAACTTGCGCGTGCGCCTGGTCCACGTGGCCGAAGTATCCCGGCGCGAGCACGACCGCTTTCTTGTAGAGAGCCTCCGTTGGCGGGACGGCCGGCCCCTTCGAGGAGAAAAATACCGCCTCGGTGAGTCCCGCGGAAACCAAATGAGCCAGTAGGGCGGCGCGGTCCCAACTCTCGAACGCCGGCCCGCGAAAATCCAAATAGTCAATCTCGATGCGCTCCTTGACAACGTCTTGCGCCAAGCCTTCGAGAAAGGATTCCTCGCTTTGCAGCGCATAGAATGCGGTGTAGATCAGATTTACGCCGAGAATTCCAATCGCTTCCTGCTGAAGCACATTGGAAGGATCGAGCATATTCACGTGCAGCAGCAGGTCGTTGGGAGGGCCGCCCGGTTGCATCTGAAATCGGAGACCCACCCAGCCATGCGGGTCGTTGGTTCCCGCGAAATTGCGCGCCGATACCGTGTCAACAAACGAGAAGAAGCGAGTTTGCGGCCCACGCGTTTTGCTCAGTTGCGCCAGAAGCTCGCTCCATTCGTGCTCCAGCATCGCCTCCAGTCGCTGCAGCGATACGTAGCGCGATCCGGAGCCGTAGAGGTCATCGCTGACTTCCTTGTCGTATGCGGAAATGGTCTTGGCCACCGTGCTAGAAGCCCCTCCGACTACCAGGAACCATCGCGCGACTTCCTGCCCAGCGCCGATTTCCGCAAAGGAACCAAACTTAGATGGATCAAGATTCAAAGTAAGCGCTTTGTGGTGAGTGTCCAGTTTTTCAGTAGAAGGCATAGCCAAGCTCCGATCGAGTTCCTTGAGAAGGCGCAATCGTCCGCGACGACCGAGCAAACTCGGCGCGCAAGGCGATTCAACCCGAGCCCATATCTTTGATTCGAAAATGCCAAAACCGCTACAACCTTTTTTGCCCCAATGCCCGTCGATTGATCACTTCCTACAAGCCGGGTACTAATGCGACCGTTCTCGGGTCGGATGGTGGCCGAGAGGCGCTCTGAAGGATGTCGTCCGCGAGCTGAACGGCGGCACTCTTCGCGGAACTTGAGATTATCGGTTGAGACTCAGCGAGCTAGCCGCAACAGGTCGAATCGCAACAAGCAGCCGGCCGGAGCGGCTTCCGGGTTCGCACAAAAGCGCTGATGAATTTGTCCTCCAGCTTTTAAGCGATGTTCGGTTAATGTCCGCCGCAACCCGGATGACCGCGTTTCAGGCCCCGAAAATTACCCGGTGCGCCAACTAGCCCGCATTATTCACAAAAGTTGAGCACCGGAGAGTTTTTTTCGTGAGAGTGAACAACCATGAGACGACGTCAGAATTTGGTTAGACCGGGACACTGATTCTAAAGTCCTTAGTAAGGTTCACGATCGGATTTTCACGCGCAGATAGACACTTCGGTAAGTGGCGAACCAGGGGGGTAGTTTCGGGTTGAAGAAGCGGGAGACTCAGCCGGTTTGTGCGCCCAAGCTCAAGGCGAGAAGATGAAAGCTATCACGGTACGGAAACGCTTGAGGCAAGTGCAGCACGATGCGACGCACCGAGACGATGACTTGGGCTCCGAGTTTTAGAAAATGCTCGCGCAAGGTCGAGACTTGCGCGCGAGCGTGGCGGGTCGGTGCCAGATGCAGGCGCATCTCTTGCATCAGCACATACGCTGTCGCTGTCAGCAACACCCGGAACGTGTTCGCCAAGAAGTTCGAGCAACTGGTCCGGCCGATCTGCATGCCGTCGTGCAGTTCCTTGATGCGATTCTCGACGTCACCCCGCTGACAGTAAACCTCCTCGTAAATCCACTGCGGACTCTGTTTTAGATTGGTGACCACGAAGCGCGGATTGTCCTTCGCTTCCTTATCCGCGGCGCGCACCACCTCGGCTTTGTTGATGACTCGTCGTTTCCACGGCCAGGTCTTTTTGGTAGCGTAGCGGCACTCGCCATAAACATGCTCGGTTTGGCCGGAGAGCTCCGACGCACGACGAGCCCACTTCATGGCCGCCTCCGCTTTACGCTGCAACACCGCATTGGCGGCCATGTTGACCAGGTAATTTACTTTCGGTTCGCAATCCAGAAAATCAAAAACTTCCGGGGACGCGAAACCGCCGTCGAGTCGCACCCGGATTTTCGCTTTAGGAAAGGCATCGCTCACCCGCGCAATCAGACGGCGCAGAATCCCCAACGCACCCGCAGAACCAGACGCATTCCCAGGCCGCAACACCGCCGCCACCAAGTACTGCTCGGCCTCCTCATTAAAGGTGAGAAAACAAACCATCGGCAAGTAACAGTAGGTATCGTAATAGCGATTGAAAAAAGTGAACTCTTGCTGGCCGTGCGTGGGATCGTCGCTGGGATCCAGATCGATCGTGATCCGACGGGCGCGGCCATGCAGCCGTTTGCGATGGCGCTCGATGACGCAGTCCGCCAGCGCCTCGCTCATGCGCAACAGGTCCTTGCGATCCGGAGCATTTTCAAAACGCGACAGAGTAGGTTGCGAAGCCAGATCTTCTCCGTTAGCTGGATTCCGACCGACCAGCAGCTTGTGGACCGGATCGCACGCCAGCCGCGCGGCATCGTTGGCGTCTTCATATCCCAAGGCGATGGCCATGACTCGCTGAGTAATTAACTCACGCAACTCATGCTCCACCTTACCGGGTTGCCGGTCATCTCGCAGACCAGCAGCCAACGCCGAAGTCAGGCCTAAGCGCCGCTCGGCAGCCTTCAGCAGAATCGCTCCGCCATCGGAACTGCCCTGCTGTTGATCAAACTTGGCGACCACCGGTCGATCAAAAATATCTGGAAAAAGGAGACAGTCTGTTGTGGTATGTTCGTTCAAGCGAAGGCCTCACTTTTGGTCTCAAACCCGCGTAGACAACGGATTTGTACCATAGCGAGGCCTTCCGTGTTTATAAAATCACGAATTTTCCGGGCTAGGCCGCGCTATACTCTTAGGGTGGAGCTATTTGAGGTATCGAACGAGCGGCGCGAACGGGAGCGTGAAATGCGTGCCGCGGGGCGGCTGCCCCCAGGACAGTCGCTGACGCTCAAGTGGCCGGTGCTGCATGCGGGCTCGGTGCCGCGCTTTGATCCCAGGACGTGGGAACTTCGCGTGTTCGGCCTGGTGGAGGAACTGCTGCGGATTTCGTGGGAAGAGTTCTCCAATCTGTCGCAGAGCGAAGTATTTGCGGACATGCACTGCGTCACGCGCTGGAGCCGGTTCGACAACCATTGGGGAGGATTGCTCGCCACAGAATTGATGAAGCGAGTGAAGTTGCGGCCGGAGGCGCGGCATGTGATGGTCCATGCCGAGCAGGGCTACACCGCGAACCTGCCGCTCTCGGATTTTCTGCACCCGACGACAATTTTCGCCCTGCGACATGACGGCGAACCCCTAACGGTTGAGCACGGTTACCCGCTGCGCCTCGTGGTGCCACACCTCTATGCGTGGAAGAGCGTGAAGTGGGTGCGCGGTATCGAGTTGTTGGATCGCGAATTGCCGGGCTTCTGGGAAGCGAACGGCTATCACATTTACGGCGACCCGTTCAAAGAGCAACGATATTCGAGCTGAACGTCGGGACGATGGAGATATGAGCCGGTCTCAAGTACGGCTGCTCGAACCCAATCGTTAGACTATTCCACCTGCAGGCGTGACCGCGACATCTGAGACTGGCACGGAAATACCAACGCGGCATTGATGCCTTGGACCGATTGAAGAAATGAAGCGACTGGGGCGATGCCCGAGCCTGTATCTCTCTCAGGAATTTAGCTACGACCCGAGAAACGCATTACCGGATAGCGGGTTTCTGGTACGCGACACTCCGAGAATCGACCTATCAAGATGATAGTTCTCCGCCCCAAACGGCGAGGGGGGAGCCTCACGGCTCCCCCTCGCAGATCTTGGAGTCAGAACTACTTACAGACTAGGGGAGTAAGCCGGGAACAGTCTTGCTGGTATTGTGACGGAAAATGTTAACGGCTCCGATCACTTCGTCCTCGTTGTTACGAATTGGAAAGACATTAACGAGCGCCAGAAGACGATTACCGTTGGGCTGTTCGCAAATCACATCGGCGTTCCGAACGGTGGCGCCGTTCTTGACCACCACGGAGGGTGGTGCAAGTTCGTGCGGCATCAGTTCTCCTGTGGGGTAACGAAGAAGGTGGGACCCGCAATACTTTTCCGAGGCTCCCAGAGACGGCGTGCGCCCCCAAGCCGCGATTGCAGTTTTGTTGCACTTAACGACGGTGCCATCCTTTTCTAGAACGTATATTCCTACAGGGATAGAATCGATTGCCGCTTGGTCCGCGAGAATTTCTTTTGTAACGAGGTGCCCGTCGAGGAGTTCTCCTCGGAAGTCGATTTTGTCGAAGTCGCCATCCAAAATCATCTTGCTTGTAGCTAAGCCACTTTTCTGTGCTGCCACGCCAGTCGCCATTTTCAACCTCCTTACGCGAAAGACTACATAAGAAGGATATGAACCCGCTTTCCCCCTTTGTCAAGAAGACACTTCAGAAGACAGTTCAGACTACGCCGGAAGGTGATCAGGAGTGCCGCGGCGGCAGAATCCTGTTGATGAAGAGACCCTTTTCAGTTCGTTAGAAAGATTGAACCAACTCTACGGCCGGCGCGGCCATTGATGTTTCGTTCTTGTTGACATACTCCTAGTGTCCGGTCTAAATGAATATTCCGAGGTCGTGCTGCGGTGGCGGCAAGAATATCACCCATCCCGGGGCCCTTGGGGTATGTACTGATGCCCCTGCGGGAAAGCGCGGACTTTACCCTTTACCGCGGCAGAAAGCACGACGACACCTCGCCGGTCCTGGCGATCGCACTCTCTACAGAAAAGCCGTCGCCTCATGGTATCAGGCGGCTCGAGCACGAATACTCGCTCGCAGCCGAACTCGATCCCACCTGGGCGGCCAAGCCTCTCGCCATTACTCGTCAGGAAGAGAAGACGATCCTCGTACTCAAGGACCCTGGCGGTGAGCCGCTGGATCGGATTCTTGAGCGGACCCATGGGCAACCGCTCGACCTGACTCGCTTCCTGCGCACTGCCATCGGGTTGGCAAAAACACTCGGTCAAGTCCATCAGCACGGCCTCATACATAAGGATATCAAGCCTGCAAATGTCCTCGTCGACGACACTGGCAACGCGTGGCTCACCGGATTCGGGATTGCGTCCCAACTTCCGCGCGAGCGCCAGTCGCCCGAACCTCCCGGGCTCATCGCGGGAACGCTCGCCTATATGGCACCCGAGCAGACGGGACGAATGAACCGTTCGATCGATTCCCGGAGCGACCTTTACTCGCTTGGAATCACGTTTTACGAAATGCTGACCGGGAGTCTTCCGTTCACGGCCTCCGATCCGATGGAATGCGTGCACTGTCACATCGCGCGACAACCGGCCGCACCGAGCGAGCGGCTAGGAACCGTGCCGGCCTCGGTCTCCGCGATCACGATGAAGTTGCTCTCCAAGACGGTGGAGGAAAGGTATCAGACAGCGGCGGGAGTTGAGAGCGATCTTCGGCGCTGCCTGTCCCAATGGGAGTCCCAGGGATGCATCGATGACTTCACACTTGGCGCTCATGACACTCCCGATCGCCTCATGATCCCCGAGAAGCTGTACGGGAGGGACCGCGAGGTTGACACTCTGCTCACGGCCTTCGACCGTATCGTTGGCGGTGGCCGACCGGAACTGGTGTTGGTCTCCGGATACTCCGGCATCGGCAAATCCGCACTCGTCAATGAGCTCCACAAACCACTCGTGCAGCCACGCGGCTTGTTTGCGTCAGGCAAGTTCGACCAGTACAAGCGCGACATTCCGTATGCCACGCTGGCCCAGGCGTTTCAGACCCTCATCCGGCGGCTCCTCAGCGAGAACGAGGAAGATCTGCGCAAATGGCGGGACGCACTTCGTGAGGCGCTGGATCCGAACGGACTGCTCATCGTCAATCTCGTCCCGGAATTGAGGCATGTCATCGGCGAGCAGCCGCCTGTGCCCGAATTGCCTCCACAGGAAGCACAGAGACGTTTTCAGATGGTAGTTCGACGGTTCATCGGCGTGTTCGCGCGACCTGAACATCCGCTCGCGCTCTTCCTCGATGACATGCAATGGCTGGATGTCGCTACGCTCGACCTCCTCGAAGAGCTGTTGACCCGCAACGATCTGCAGCACTTACTGCTCATTGGTGCGTTTCGCGACAACGAGGTCAATGCCACCCACCCGCTGGTAAGTAAGCTAGAAGCGATCCGTCAGTCCGGAGCGGCAGTGCGAGACATCGTTCTCAAACCACTCAGTCGCGACGATCTAGGAAAACTGCTTGTGGACACCCTTCACTGCCATCTGGAGCGCGCCGCCCCACTGGCAGACTTGATTCACGAAAAAACCACGGGCAACCCGTTCTTCGCAATCCAGTTCATTTCTACTCTGACGGACGATCGCCTCCTGACATTCGATTACCGCACGCGGCGTTGGGTATGGGACCTGCTCCGCATTCGTGCCAAAGGCTTCACGGACAATGTTGTAGAGCTGATGGTGGAGAAGTTGAAGCGCCTTCCGCCAGAAACCCAGAAGATACTCCAGCAGTTCGCCTGCATGGGCAGCATTGTAGACTTCGAGATTCTGCGGATGGCGTATCAGGGCTCGGGCTCGATCGAGGACATGCACGACCATCTCTGGGAAGCTGTGCGATCAGGCCTCATCTTCCGTGCGGATAATTCCTACGGCTCCCTGTCCTACGGCTTCCTGCACGACCGCGTGCAAGAAGCCGCGTACTCGCTGATCCCGAAGGAGCTGCGAGCAGAGGTGCACCTGCGCATAGGGGTCCTCCTCGCCGAGCACACGCCCGCCGAAAAACGTGAGGGGGCGATATTTGAGATCGTCAACCAACTTAACCGGGGCTCCCATCTCATCACCTCTGTCGACGATCGCGAGCGCGTCGCAGAACTGAATCTGGTCGCAGGTCGGCGCGCGAAACTCTCGACAGCATATGACTCGGCGCTCAAGTATCTCCGGGCCGGCAGAGCCCTTCTTGCAGAAGAGACCTGGGAACGAAATCACCAACTCATCTTTTCGATCGAGTATCTGACAGCCGAGTGCGAGCTGTTGACAGTCACGGTTTGTCTCGCCGCCGGGGATCCACTCGCGGAAGTGCAAAAGGAATGCGAGAACGGGCTGGCGTCTGCCAGGCGGGTGCATTTCGGCATGGTCATCGAGCGCTGTGGAGCACAACTCGGTTTGATCCTCACCTTGCGCGGGCAGACTGCGAAGTTCGGTTGCCTGGATCATGATGGATACAGCGAACTCGATACTGAACGTCGCTTGGCCGACAGCCCCAATCTGGTTTTCGCTGAGTTCTATTACTGGACGCGAAAGCTGCAGGCGCACTTTTTCGCCGGAGATCTTGCGACGGCAGTCGAAGCCTCGCTGCACGCGGAATCGCTGCTTTGGACGTCGGCGACGATGTTCGAGTCCGCGGAGTATCGACTCTATGGCGCGCTGGCGCATGCGGCGGTCTGGGATGACGCCACACCGGAGGAGAGACCGAGGCATTTCGATTCTGTGCTGGATCACCACCGGCAGCTCCAAGTGTGGGCGGAGGTCAACCCCGAAACCTTCGAAGACCGCGCTGCCTTGGTCGGCGCCGAGATCGCCCGTATCGAGGGCCGGGTGCTTGACGCTCAGGAGCTGTATGACCAGGCCATCCGCGCGGCTCACAAATACGGATTCGTGCACAACCAGGCGATTGCTAGCGAGACTGCCGGGCGTTTCTACGCAGAGCGCGGTTACGAGAAGATTGCGGCGACCTATTTGCGGAACGCGCGGGCCTGCTACCTGCGCTGGGGAGCCGAAGGAAAGGTTCGCCAACTCGAGGAGCTTTATCCCGAACTCAGAGTGGACAAGTCGATCCCGGATTCCACGGCGACGATTGTGGCACCCGTCGAGCAGCTCGATTTGGCTACTGTAATCAGGGTCTCGGAAGCAGTGTCAGGCGAGATCGTTTTCGAGAAGTTAATCAACACGCTCATGAGTTCGGCAATCGAACACGTGGGCGCCGAACGAGGTCTTTTGATTCTCCCGCGAGGCGATAAATATCAAATTGAAGCAGAGGCCACAACCGGTAGTGACAACGTGAACGTAGTCCTGAAACAGGCACTCGTCACGGCCGCAGATCTACCGATGTCCGTGTTTCACTACGTCCTTCGGACAAAAGAAAGCCTTCTCCTGCACGATGCTTCCAGTCATAACTCGTTTTCAGCGGATGGCTATATTCGCGAGCACCGCTCGCGGTCAGTGCTCTGCGTACCCCTTCTCAAGCAAACGAGATTGCTCGGAGTCCTCTACCTTGAAAACAAACTAACGTCTCACGCCTTTACCGCCGCCCGAATGGCTGTCCTTAAGTTGCTTGCGTCGGGGGCGGCAATGTCCATGGAGAACACACGTCTCTATAGCGATCTCCAGGAGCGCGAGGCGCGCGTTAGGCGGTTGGTTGATTCCAACATTGTTGGTGTTCTCATCTGGAATCTCGACGGAAAAATTCTGGAAGCCAATGACGCCTTTCTCGGCATGCTGCAGTACGGCCGTGAAGATTTCGTCGCGGATGGTGTGAACTGGACCGACTTGACACCGGCCGAATGGCGCCAACAAGACGAGCGCGCGATCGTGGATCTAAAGGCGACTGGGAAGGTTCAGCCGTACGAGAAGGAGTTCTTCCGCAAGGATGGCACTCGCGTCCCTGTTCTGACGGGCGGTGCGCTGATTGACTCAAGAGGGAACGACGGAGTCGCCTTTGCGCTCGATTTGAGTGAACAGAAGCAGGCAGAAGCAGAGATCAGAACGCTTAAGGATCAACTCTATCGGGAAAACCTGGCTTTGCGGGACGAGGTCGACCGGGTGTTGATGTTCGAGGAAATCGTTGGTTCTTCAAAGGCGTTGAAGAACGCTCTGTCTCGTGTCTCCAAGGTGGCTCCCACAGACTCCACGGTGTTCATCTCGGGCGAGACTGGCACCGGCAAGGAACTCATCGCCCGTGCCGTTCATAAACGATCCCAACGGGCTGAACGTGCCTTCGTAAGTGTGAACTGCGCCGCACTGGCGCCTACGCTGATCTCATCGGAGTTGTTTGGTCATGAGAAAGGAGCCTTCACAGGAGCTACACAGCGTAGGCTGGGCCGGTTTGAACAGGCTAATGGCGGTACGATCTTTCTGGATGAAGTGGGTGAACTTCCGCAGGACACCCAAGTCGCCCTCTTGAGAGTCTTGCAAGAGCGAGAGTTTGAGCGAGTCGGTGGAGCACAGACGATCCGAGTCGACGTTCGAGTCATCACGGCGACCAACCGTGATCTGACAGCTGCTACTGCCAATGGAAGCTTTCGGCAAGACCTCTTTTACCGCCTCAATGTATTTCCCATTGAGGTCCCACCGCTACGAGACCGCACTGAGGATATCTTGATGCTCGTCGAGTATTTCGTGCGACGCTACGGCAGCCGCGCGGGCAAGAACTTCAAGTCGATCGACAAGAAGACGTTGGATTTGTTGCAGAACTACGATTGGCCAGGCAACATCCGTGAGTTGCAGAACGTGGTCGAACGGTCGGTAATTCTGAACTCCGGCGAGGTATTTGCAGTCGACGAGTCCTGGCTGTCAAGACAACCGGTGCAACGACGACCGCGGGTCACTGCCCCGGCGCCGTTACCAAGCGAATCCCGAAGCGAGCGGGAGATCATCGAGGCGGCGCTCGCTGGGTGTCGGGGTCGTATCTCCGGGCGGTCAGGTGCCGCCGCGAAGCTCGGAATTCCACCATCCACGCTGGAACATCGCATTAAGGCGCTGGGCATCAATAAGACGAAATTCAAATTTCGCTGATGCGCCACCAGATTCGCCAGAATCACCACATTCACCACAATCCCCAACATCCGATACTCCGCTGACTGCTAAATCGCGCGCACTTTCAGCGACTTACGAGTGGAATACCGCTTGCTATTTACATCATTGAACCACGGGCCTTGCGAGGCTGACATGACGTACAGAGTCGACCGATTTTCGACTAGCCAGGGTTTGGTACTGCACATCAGTGGGCGGATTACACGGGACGACCTGGACATACTTCGCACCGCGCTCGAGGACGGAAGTGTTGTCGCCGTCGAGCTTGCTGAACTCGAGTTGATCGACCGTGATGCGATGAAGCTCCTGGCGATCAACGAAGCAAACGGCATTGAGCTCAGACACTGTCCGCCCTACATCCGCGAGTGGATCACGAGAGAGCG
>Ga0207033_1102_pt1 | contig 18752 bp, 20 predicted proteins | sample Alteio_BWMinCont_35_FD_153262 | JGI IMG/M metagenome (GOLD analysis project Ga0207033, IMG submission 153262) | Enriched cells from forest soil in Barre Woods Harvard Forest LTER site, Petersham, Massachusetts, United States -... | ecosystem: Environmental > Terrestrial > Soil > Temperate forest >... | reverse complement strand
GCAATTATTATTCCCGTTGTCAAATTAATTTTAACCTGCCAAAACGCTATCCCTCCATCAAAAGTCATAATCATGTCATTGTACCATCTGGGAATATTAAGTTCTGGATTGGCTAATTTCGATTTTCCATCAGCAAATTTCTCATCAACGGGGAAACAATTCATATAAATTACCTTTTCTCCATTTTTATTTGTGTAACCAACATATTGACGGCGATATTTATTTAAATGAATAAAAAGCTAAGAAAATATTTAAGACAATATTTTGGTTACATAAACGAAAAGCGTGAAAGGATAATTTATATCTAGCTTTTTCAAAAAAAGATCGCCAGAGCTTTGGAGAGCAATGGCTAAAAGATCTGATTATAGTAGAGGATGGGGGCGATAATTATTGGCAGGTCGAAATAAACCTAAATACTATGCAGCTGTTTTCTTTTGGTATAAATAGCGTAGCTTAACTTCGACATCTGTGTTATCCATAAATCAGTATAAATCTGTGATCTATTTATTACCTTCAAACCATGAAAAACCTAATCCTGCCGTTATTAACGTTGATTGTTTCAGTTGTATCTGCGCAGAAAATCATTAAAACCGAAAAAGTTACAGATCATTCAACTCATGTAATCGGTAACAATTTTGAGGGAGTAATATTTTCCGATAAAGAAATATCAGGTTTTTTATTCACAAAAGGAAACAAAAAGTTTACCCCAACCGAAAATGATATTATTAAAGCGGAGAGGCTGACCACATTAAGTTTAGACACAATTAAGGATGTTACTAATCAAAAAGTTTATATAAAACGTCATCTCAAAAAGTACCTCCGGCAATACTTTGGTTATATTAATGAAAATGGAGAACGGATTATTAGTATAAATTTTTTTTTCTGGAATACCTCTGATAATAAATCTGGTAAGCGATGGCTAAATGAAGCCATTGATGTATCCGATGGAGGCAACCGTTATTGGCAAATTAAAATTAATTTAACAACACAAGAATCATTCGATTTTTATATAAACGGCGAAGCATAAAATCAGTGGAATCAGATAAATCAGTATAAATCTGTGATCAATTTCCTTACCTTCAAACTATGAAAAAACTGCTACTGCCATTGCTACTAACCTTACTCCTCACTAAAACACACGCCCAAACCCCGATGGTGATCCATCAGCGGGCCATTTTGGTGGATACCCACAATGATGTGCTTTCAAACGAGCTGATCAATAAACTGGATATTGGAAAACTACAAACCGTTGGGAACTTCGACCTGGTACGCGCCAAAGAAGGTGGATTGGATGCGCAGGTGTTTTCGATATGGTGCGGGCCGCAATACGGCAAGGGGACTGCTTTTAAATTCGCTAATCGCGAAATTGATTCGCTGTATGCCTTAATGGCCCGCTATCCCGATAGAATAACCCTTGTACGCAATTCGGTCCAACTGGAAAAAGCAGTTGTAACGCATAAACTGGCAGCCTTAATAGGGGTGGAGGGCGGCCACATGATCGAAGACCGTTTGGATTATGTAGATAGCCTTGCCAAACGTGGCATGTGCTATTTAACCCTCACATGGAACAACAGTACCTCGTGGGCAAGCTCCGCAACGGACGAAACAACCCGCCGTGACAGCTTAAAACACATTGGCCTGACCGATTTTGGCAAACGGATTGTACATCGTTTAAACGATTTGGGCGTTATGATTGACCTTTCGCATCCGGGTGAGCAAACATTTTACGATGTGTTAGCGACAACAAACAAGCCCGTGATCGCCTCGCACAGTTGTTCTTATGCGCTTAACCCTTTCAGGCGCAATTTAAAGGACGATCAGCTTAAGGCCCTGGCAAAGAATGGGGGTGTTGTGTTTGTTAACTTTTTCAGCGGCTTTGTCGACAGCACTTTTTTTAAGAAATATGATAAATTTCTAAACAACCATAAAGTTGAGCTTGATTCGCTGACAAAAGTTTACAACGATCAGGACCTGGCTACAGACCAGCTTTTTGTAATCCATAAAGCCGAAGCCGATGCCATGAGGCCGCCATTAAGTCTGCTCATTAAACATATCGATTATATAGCAAAATTAATAGGTGTTGATCATGTGGGCATAGGTTCCGATTTTGATGGCGCACCTTCATATCCCCTGGGAATGGATGATGTAAGGGATTATCCAAAAATAACTGCTGAACTGCTAAAACTGGGTTATACTGAAAAGGATATAGATAAAATATTAGGCGGTAATTTTTTAAGGGTGCTAAAGGCGAATAAAGGAAAGTGATTAGAGGCTGTAGATTAGAGATTAGTTGAAAAACTAAGCGCTGGTACTAAACGCTAAAAACACAATTTTACTGGTATATTTGTATCAATGGAGCGCAGGCAACAAATAATATATTGGTTAAAAGAAATACTGGATAAAAACCTTTCGGGTATTTCGTACGATGCTTTTATTTTTGGCTCCCAGGCAAATAAAACTTCTTTGCGGCGGTCGGATATTGATGTAGGTATTATGGCTGATGATAAAATAACTTCATATCAATTGTCGACAATCAATGCAGCAATTGAAGAGTTGCCCATGCTGTATAAAATTGACCTCGTTGATTTTAATCAAGTTGATGCGCAGTTCAAATTAATTGCATTGAAAAACATTGAAAGGCTATGAGTGATTATCTCGGTTCGAAAGTAGCCACATTTGAGCAGGCTTTAAAAACCTTTAAAGTAGCATTGCTCGAAAATCCATCGGATTTGGAACGGGACGGGGCGATTCAAAGATTTGAATATTGTTTTGACCTGGCATGGAAATCCCTAAAACGCCACCTGGAAAAAAGCGGATTAATAAATTTAAATAGCCCCAGGTCGGTTTTTGCAGCAGCTTATGCTGAAGGGGTTATCAACGACGAAATAATTTGGTCGACCATAATCCTTAAGCGCAACGCGTCAGTACATACCTATAACCAGCAATTGGCCGAAACTTTATTTGCCGAATTACCGCTTTATTATAATGCCATGTATAATTTATTGCAAAAGCTGAAAGAGGATGCCTAAAATTATAAAAACAAATCTTAGGCCTGATTTCAACAGGAATTTAAAAGTAGATACAGGGAAATGAGAATGAAATCTTTAGTTTTTGTTATGTTGATTATTACAGCTTTAAATGTATTCGGACAAGTGCATAAGAGGTTTTTTAATAAAAATGGCAAAGTAACAAAAGATTCCACAAAAGCTGTGGCATATTCATTGTATCAAAAGGGGGGGGCTGACTCGTTGTGGTCTGTAGTTAATCTTAATATGCAAAATATCCCATTAATGAGAGGGGTTTATTTAGATGACGATCTTACAATTCCTTACGGTAAGTTTGTTTACTACCAAACAGTTATAAATCAGCATAAAGTTGGTAATGATCATTCAACTATTGATACATCATTTGTTGTAACGTGAACTGGTTTTTTTATTAATGGGTTAAAAGAAGGTATCTGGTTAGATTATTATATTAACGGCAGGAGGGAATTTTTAAGGACATATGAAAACGATGTATTAAACGGTTTATCTGAGGATTATTATGGAAATGGTAAATTATATGAACGTGGATATTATATAAATGGAAAAAAAGAAGGGGATTGGTATGTTTTTAAGGAAGACAGTACAGTGCAAATTCAGGCAAAATTCACACACAATTTTAATTATGAAACTAAAGAATTTGGCAATAATGATCAAATGTATGGTGCTGCGCCGCCGTTTAATTTTGAACACTACATTTATAAATATTTAAAAAAATTAGGATTGCCACCTGCACATGGCTGTGTAATTATTGCATTTACAATTACTTCAGATGGACATTTGATAGACCCACAAGTGAATATGGGGGTGAATCCTGTTTTAGATCAAGCAATAATTGAAGCTTTGAAATCTTGTCCAAAATGGGAACCGGCAAGGTTAAATAAAAAACGAATTGATCAAAAAATCAAGTTAGGGTTTGAATATGACAACGTCAACGAATGACAATTAAAATTGACATTTTTGCAGACTTCTCTAAATATCACCGTTACTTTAAACAAGTTTACTACCACCTGACCATTAAAATCTTCTTTTTTTCTACCTTTGCTCTTCAATTTTTAAATTACCAATGTCTCACGATACTGAACATGTTAAATGCCTGATCATAGGTTCGGGCCCGGCAGGTTATACTGCTGCTATTTATGCTGCACGCGCTGATTTAAAACCGGTAATGTACACCGGCCTGCTTGCAGGCGGTCAGCTTACGCAAACTACTGATGTTGAAAACTATCCCGGTTATCCCTACGGTATTATGGGTCCCGAGATGATGGAAAATTTTCGCCTGCAGGCCGAACGCTTAGGTACTGATATACGTTTTGGATATGTGAGCTCGGTTGATTTTTCAAGCTTGCCCCATAAAGTGGTAGTTGATGAAAACAAAACCATATTGGCGGATACCGTGATCATTTCAACTGGCGCATCTGCTAAATGGCTGGGTTTGGATTCTGAGCAAAAATATAGCGGTTTTGGCGTGTCGGCTTGCGCCGTATGTGATGGTTTCTTTTTTAAGGGGCAGGATGTAGCCATAGTAGGCGCAGGCGATACCGCAGCCGAAGAAGCGACTTATCTTGCCAAGCTTTGCCGTAAGGTATTTATGATCGTTCGCAGGGATGAGTTCAGGGCATCGAAAGCAATGGTGCACCGCGTGTTAAATACTAAGAACATTGAGATATTATACAATACTGAAACAAAGGAAATAGTTGGCGACGGCCAAAGTGTTACCGGCGTAACTGTCACCAACAATAAAACAAACGAAGAAAAAACCCTTGATGTAACCGGCTTTTTTGTAGCCATAGGCCACCACCCCAATACTGATATTTTCAGGGGCTGGCTGCACATGGACGAAACTGGTTATATTAAAACCACGCCTGGTTCAACAACCACCAATGTTGAAGGCGTATTTTGCTGTGGCGATGCACAAGACCATATTTACCGCCAGGCTGTAACAGCAGCAGGTTCCGGCTGTATGGCCGCTATTGATGCCGAAAGGTATTTGGCAGCGAAGGAACATGTGGTAACGGCATAATTGGTTGATTAGGTTGGATTGAGTTGTCCCGATAGCTATCGGGAAAGTGAGTGGTTGTTTATTGTTCAATTCTTTACTTTTTACAACAATTTCAACCTTAATAACAATTATAAACCGACTTTTTTTCGTATAATTGATAAATAACATCTTAATCAATTAACTACTATGGGAAAAGGTGATAAAAAAACACGAAAAGGCAAAATCGCAATAGGGTCGTACGGTAAAAAACGGCCGCACGATTTAAAAAAGGCTAAACCGGCCGGGGCTGTTGCCGAAGAAGAAAAAAAATAAAAGCAAATTTTTCCCCCTCTTTATGCCGCAGGCAAAGAGAGGGGCGACAAGCGCAGCGATGTCGGGGTGAGTAGATCACCGCCATGCATCTGCGCTGATGCCGCTCGAATAGCTTACTCACCCGGTCATCGCTTCGCTCGACTACCCTCTCTTTTGCAGGCAAAAAAGAGGGTAAAGACGTATTGAAAATAAGTTGTTCTCCCTAAGGGAATTAATTAATCGTAAGCCATCCCAACCAAAAAGGATGGCTTTTTTCTTTATGATATAGTTTTTTTACAATCGTAAAAGCATATTCTTTTCAAAATCTGTTAACTTCACATTCCCAACTAACAGCCTGAAATTATTTATTATGTTTATCAAAACGTTTTTGCCGCTTTGCCTCCTCATGGCCGTATTTACCGGTATGGTAAATGCGCAGGATACCGACCCTAATATGAGCATAATTCCAGCGCCCGTTTCTGTAAAAAAAGCCACGGGCGAATTTGTTTTGAGCAGTGAAACTGTTCTTTTAGCTGACAGTGTTACCAATAAAGCGGTTATTTTTTTAGCCGGGTACCTGCAAAATAAAGAGATGCTGCATATTAAGCTAAAACCAAATATCGCTAAAAATAGCGCTGCCAGCAGCCTGGTGCTCACTTCGGCTGGTACGGATAATTTACCTGTCGATGGCTACCGGTTAACCATAACCCCGCAGCAAATAATAATAGCGGGTAAAGGCGCGGGACTGTTTTATGGTATACAAACGCTGATCCAGTTAATGCCGGCCCAAAGAGGGGCCGTTGTGAAGCTGCCTTGTGTGCAAATTGAAGATTACCCGCGTTTTGGCTATCGCGGTTTAATGCTTGATGTTTGCCGTCACTTTTTTTCGGTAGAGTTTGTTAAAAAGTATATCGACCTAATGGCTGCATACAAGCTCAATAATTTTCACTGGCATTTAACTGATGACCAGGGATGGCGCATCGAAATAAAAAAATATCCAAGATTAACTCAAATTGGCAGCCGCCGGGCTCAAACCTTAGTTGGCGGTTATTATGATCGTACACCGCAGCAATTTGATAATACCCCTTATGGAAGTTATTATACACAAGATGAGATCCGCGAAGTAATAAAATATGCTGCCGACAGGTATATTAATATTGTACCCGAAATTGAAATGCCCGGTCATTCATTGGCTGCATTAGCCGCATATCCCGAATTAAGCTGCGATTCAACCAAAACCTATAAGGTGGCCGAAACATGGGGCGTTTTTACCGATGTTTATTGCCCGTCTGAAAAAACTTTTAGCTTCCTGGAAGATGTGTTAACTGAAGTGATGGATTTGTTCCCGAGCAAATACATCCATATCGGCGGGGATGAAGTGCCAAAAGATGCCTGGAAGCAATCGGCTTTTTGCCAAAACCTGATTAAACAATTAGATTTAAAGGACGAAAATGAGCTGCAAAGTTATTTTACACAACGGATAGAAAAGTTTGTAAATTCTAAAGGGCGCAGCATCATTGGTTGGGACGAAATACTGGAAGGCGGTCTCTCACCGCATGCTACCGTAATGAGCTGGCGTGGCGAAGAGGGCGGAATAGCCGCCGCGCAGCAAAGCCACGATGTAATAATGACGCCTATAAACCAGGGAATGTACATCAGCACGCCCGAAGAAAAATCAAAAGATGATGCAGGACAGTATGTTACCCTGCAAAAAACTTACAGTTATAACCCGACCCCGCCAACACTGACCGCCGATCAACAAAAATATATAATAGGCGTACAGGCCTGCATGTGGGCAGAGCACCTGAACTCGGAAATTAAGGCCGAACACTTATTATTACCAAGAATGCTTGCCATGGCGGAAGTAGGCTGGACGCCGCTTGCCAATAAAAATTTTGCTGATTTTGCTGATACACGTCTGCCGCGTCATTTGGCGCAGTTTGACAATGCCGGCATGGATTATTATGTTCCCGGGGCAATTGGCTCCAAAGACACTATTATGTTTGGCGACAGGTTAAATGTTGATTTAAAGCCTTCAGTTACCGGGGCAAAGGTTTATTATACCATTGATGGGACTAACCCCGATAAAACCGATATTGAATACACGATGTACGTTACCTATAATATTCCGGTTGGTCAATACCGGGAATTAAAAACCATCGTAATCACTCCGGCAGGTAACAGGAGCCAGGTTACGCGGGCAATTAAATACAATACCGGGCCGTTAAGGGCTGTTAATTACCATGGTTCGGCTATGGGCCTAAAGTATCATTTGCTTAAAGGTAAATTTAATAATACAGAAGAGCTTGACAATGCGGCGGTTATTGATTCGGGAATAGTTAAGGACTTTGATGTATCCGCCTTTAAAAAGAACAACCCTTCTTTTGGTGTGATCTATAACGGATTTATCCGCATTGACGCAGATGGCGATTACGGGTTTTCAACACAGTCATCCAATGGGTCGGTTCTATTGATTGATGACCAGGTAGTAGTTGATAATGATGGCAAGCATCGTTTGTACGAGCAGGGAGGCTCTGTACCACTGCAAAAGGGTTATTATAAATTAACCCTGAAATATTTTAATTCAGTCGGCAGGGGAGGCCTCAAAATATTTGAGACGGCACCAGGCATGGAAAAAACAGAAATATTGCCCGGTTCACTTAATAATTAATAAAAGGTCATTTTTTTGCTACATAGTATTACATTATTTTTAAAATAAATTAACTTCACCCAAATTATATTTTATCTCTTTCTATATAAATTATGTTTCGAAAAATTCTTCTTCCATTGTTCTTTATTACCAGTTTTTCATCAATCGCAAAAGCACAGGATAACGACCCTAACCTGGGTATAATCCCTGCCCCGGTTTCCATAAAAAAAGCAGCGGGTCAGTTTATTTTAAGCCAGCAAACCACATTACTGGCAGATACCATAACTAATAAAGCCGTTTTATTTTTAACTGATTATTTGCAAAATAAGGCAATGCTGCATGTGCAGCTACAAGCAAATGATGGTTCAAATGCGCCAAATAGTATTGTACTTACAGCAACAGGTACTGAAAATTTGCCTGCAGATGGCTATAGGTTAATTATAACACCCCAGCAAATTTTAATTGAGGGTAAAGGTGCAGGGCTATTTTATGGCATACAAACGTTGATACAATTAATGCCTGCCGATAGGTCGGCGATTGCAAAGTTGCCTTGTGTGCAGATAGAAGATTACCCGCGTTTTGGTTATCGTGGTTTAATGCTCGATGTTTGCCGCCACTTTTTTTCGGTGGAGTTTGTTAAAAAGTATATCGACCTGATGGCTGCTTACAAACTCAATAATTTTCACTGGCACTTAACCGATGACCAGGGATGGCGCATCGAAATAAAAAAATACCCTAAGCTAACAGAAGTTGGCAGCCAGCGGGCGCAAACCGTAATTGGTAATTACCACGACCGTACGCCACAACAATTTGATAATACTCCTTATGGTGGTTTCTATACACAGGACCAAATACGCGATGTTGTAAAATATGCAGCGGACAGGTATATCAATGTTGTGCCTGAAATTGAAATGCCGGGCCATTCAGAAGCTGCTTTGGCTGCTTATCCCGAATTAAGCTGTGATCCGTCACAGTCTTATAAGGTTGCTGAAACCTGGGGAGTTTTTCATGATATTTATTGTCCGTCGGATAAAACATTTAACTTTTTGCAAGATGTTTTAACAGAAGTGATGGATCTTTTTCCCAGCAAATACATCCACATAGGAGGCGATGAAGCACCGAAGGATGTATGGAAAAAGTCTGAATTTTGCCAGAAGCTAATGAAAAAGCTGCATTTAAAAACCGAAGACGAGTTGCAGAGCTATTTTATACAGCGGATAGAAAAATTTGTAAACTCAAAAGGCCGCAGTATTATCGGCTGGGATGAAATTTTAGAAGGGGGCCTTTCGCCAAATGCTACCGTGATGAGCTGGCGTGGGGAAGAAGGCGGAATAGCTGCGGCACAGCAAAACCATAATGTGATCATGACACCCGGAAGCGGCGGCCTGTATATAGACCATGCCCAGGGAAAGCAGAATGAGCCGCTAAGCATTGGCGGATATGACCCGTTAAGCAAAATATATAGTTATAACCCGATCCCCGCAGTCTTAAATGCCGATCAGCAAAAGTTTATTGTTGGGGTGCAGGCCAATTTATGGACAGAATATATCCCTACCGAGCCAAAAGTCGAGTATATGTTATCGCCGAGATTGATGGCTTTATCAGAAGTAGCATGGACTCCGCTTCCCAATAAAAACTTTACTGATTTTGCCGATACCCGCTTGCCATCACACTTGGCAAGGCTTGATAAAAACAATTTTGATTACAGAGTACCAACTGCCATAGACGGGCAGGATACCATAGTATTTGGTTCTCAATTAAATGTAAATTTAAGGCCTTCGGTAACCGGCGCTAAAGTTTATTATACCATTGACGGCTATAAACCGGGCGAAACTGATAATGAATACACAACGCCTATGACCTACAATGTTCCGCCAGACCAGTACCGCGAATTAAAAACTATTGTAATAACGCCCTCGGGAAAACGGAGCCAGGTAACACACTTGGTAATGTATAATAAAAACCCTTTGCCGGCGGTTAATTATCTGGGTACTGCAAAAGGATTAAAATACCGGTTGTTTACGGGTGAGTTTAAGGATATTGACCAGCTAAAGGATGCCGCCATTATTGATACAGGAATCGCCACAAGCTTTAATACTTCGACATTCAAACAAAATATGCACGGCTTTGGTGTAATATATACTGGTTTTATCCGTATTGATACAGACGGCGATTACGGGTTCTCTACAGCTTCGGCCAATGGCTCATCATTATTGATTGATGACCAGCCGGTGGTTGACAACGATGGTAAGCATGGCGTATTTGAACAGGGAGGGACAGTTCCGTTGCTGAAAGGATATCACAGGATAACTATAAAATATTTTGATACAGGTAGCTCGGGCAGCTTAAAAGCATTTATGACCATTCCCGGCAAGCCAAAAGGTGAAATATCACCGGATATGATGTTTAATTAAAAGGGTTATGAACAGGAAACATCTCTTTTGTTTGTTTTTATTAATAAGCGGCATGCTGGTGATAAGCTGCAACAACGAGGTGAAACCGACAGGGGTTACCACTGCTATATCCAAAAAACCTGTGATAATGGACCCTTTCAGGTACCACAAAATGATAGAGGTTTCGCCGGGGCAGGATTATGATATTTTAAGCTGGGGAAGGGGATCATCAACAGTTGGCGCATTTATGATATTACACTCCGATTCGGCAGCTGCTAAATATACTACCACAACCGGCGACCTGGATGGCGCTATAGTAGATGTTTATAATTCTGACATGGACCTGGATGGCAATCCCGAAATTATAATACAGGCAAAAGGTAAGGACACCATTAATTATACAACTATTTATGCCTTTGAGTTTACCAATGGCAAAGCTAATAAACTTGATTTCCCTAAATTAACCAAATCGGAAAGGAAGGGGTACAGGGGCAATGATAATTTTTATATAAAAGAAGGCATTCTTATGCGTGAGTTTCCCATTTTCGACGGTAACGGAAAAGATGCCAAACCCACAGGCCAAAAACGGCAGCTTCAATATGGCTTAAGGAATAATAGCTTTACTGTAAAACAGCTAAGTAAGGATTCAACTAATGTAAGTGCGGTTAAGCCGGTAGTAAGCCAACCAGTAAAAAAAGCTTCCCCCGATAACAATCAACCCACTAAAAAATCTAAAAAGCATACACCGGAAAAGAAACATAAAAAGAAGCATAGGAGGCATCATGATAGCGATGAAGGATAAGACCCTTGAAGAAATGTCACTTTTGAAAATGATCATTGCAAATAATATTCTTAAAAAAGCTTAAATTTGAATCATGAACGTACAACTTGTATCAAATACTAAAGGAAAGGTTACTGCTGTTCAAATTCCGGTTAAGGAATGGAAGGAACTCGAAAAAAAGTTAGCAGCCTTTAACATAGCCGAAAGCATAAAAACCGGGTATAATGAAATGTTGCAAATTGAAAATGGCCAATTAGAGGCAAAGTCTTTTGAGCAATTTTTGAATGAATTATAAAATAATCCTAACCCCGAATTTCCAAAAGGAATTTAAAAGGCTTAACAAAAAGTATCCATCACTAAAGACTGATTTAATTGAATTAACCAATTCCTTATTAATACAGCCGGTACAAGGCGATGAGGTTTTCAAAAATTGCTATAAGATCCGCTTTGCAATAAAGAGTAAGGGTAAAGGAAAAAGTGGAGGCGGAAGATTAATTAATTATGTTAAACTAACAAGTGAGAAAATTTACTTCCTTAGTGTTTATGACAAATCGGATAAAGAAACAGTGAGCGATCAGGATATAAAGCGCTTGTTAAAGGATTTGTAGCTGAGCGAACATACCGCCTAAAGAGGACATACCACTTAAAATTCAGGATAATAAAAAGCGTTAAAAGTCATAAAAATCTTTTAAATCTGTTTAATCCGGTTCAGACAAAATATTCGCACATTAAAATGCATTTCTTATATCCCGCTTTTCTATTTGCATTGTTATCCCTCGCCATACCGGTGTTCATCCACTTATTTAATTTCCGAAGGTATCAGAAGGTATATTTCAGCAATGTGCAGTTTTTAAAAGAGATACAGGAACAGCAGTCATCACGCCGGAATTTAAAAGAGCGCTTAATATTAGTGGCTCGTTTGCTCGCGCTTACATTTTTGGTGCTGGCTTTTGCAAAGCCTTTTATCCCCGGCCAAAATTCTGCCAATGCAGGCAAACAGCAGGCGGTAAGTATATTTGTAGATAACTCCTTTTCGATGGAAACCCTTAATCGTGAGGGTTCATTGCTTGACGAAGCCAAACGCAGGGCTAAAGAAATAGCATCCGCTTACAGCATAAACGACAGCTTTCAATTGCTTACCCAGGACTTTGAGGGCAAGCACCAACGTTTTTTAACCCGCGACGAATTTTATGATGCTGTAGATGCCGTAAAAATAAGCCCGCAGAGCCGCCTATTGCAGCAGATCATTAACAGGCAGCAAAGCTTGCTTGACATGCACAAAGAAGGCCCGAGGTCGTTGTATGTCATATCCGATTTTCAGAAAAATATGGCGGGCAATCAGCCTGTAAAAGCTGATACAGATTTACACATCAGTTTGGTGCAGCTTAAAGCAAGCACCTTGCCAAATGTCGCTGTTGATTCCGTTGCCTTGTTGAGCGCCATACACAGGCCCGGCGAAAGCGAAAAGCTGGTAGTAAGGCTGCGCAATTATGCGGGCGAAACAGCAGAAAAGATACCGCTTAAACTATTGATCAATGGCGCACAAAAGGCGTTAGGTAGTTATACGATAAACGGGCGTTCGGTACAATATGATACGCTCATATTTTCCGGACTGCAGGCCGGATGGCAGCGTGCCGAAATATCTTTACAGGATAATCCGGTTACTTTTGATAACCAGTTTTACTTTTCATTTAATGTAATGCAGCAAATGCCTGTATTGTTGGTGGATGGGGGCACACCCAACCCATATTTGAAAGCTGTATTTGCCGCTGATCCCTTTTTTGGGGCCAAACGGGTGCCGGACGGCAATATTGATTACGCCTCTTTAACTACGTACCCGCTAATTGTTTTGAGCGATCTTAACGCCATATCAACCGGCCTGGCGCAACAAATAAAGACTTATGTAAATAAAGGGGGGACGCTGCTTGTTTTTCCTTCGGCCGATGCCGACCTTGCCAGTTACCATTCTTTATTAGGGCCGTTGAATGCGGCCTACCCTGAAAAATTGCTTACGGGCGACGCTAAAGTATCGGGCATCAATTTGCAAAACCAGGTATTTAAAAATATTTTCGAGGATTTTCCTCAAAACCCCGATCTGCCTGTCGTAAAAAAATATTACCAGTTAAGTTCATCGTCAAATAACAGGGCCGAAAATTTAATGGTTTTACCGGGTAGTCAGCCTTTTTGGGCAGGCTACGCCAGCGGCAAAGGAAAAGTATATGTTTCCGCTGTTGCACTAAATGAAGATTTTAGTAACCTTCCAAGGCATGCGCTGTTTGTGCCGGTTATGTTCAGGATAGCACTGTTAAGCGGGCACGACCAGCCTTTATTTTATACTTTGGGCCGTGATGAAAGCATTGAAATACCCGCAGTGCAAACCAATGAAAAACAATTATTGAAATTAGTTAAACCCGGGAAAAGCATTATTCCTGAAACAAAACAGCAGGAGGGGAGCACGCTGCTTTATATGGCCGACCAGTTGCAGGAAACCGGGATATATGACCTTAAAAAACAAGATAGTACCGTAGCGGTGCTTGCCTTTAATGACAACCGGAGCGAATCAGACCTGAGCTATTTAAACGGCGCCGAATTGGGCAAATTAGTACCCCAGGCGGCCCCGGTTTTACAGGCCGGGAATGGCTCATTAAAGGGCGATGTAACAGAAACAAATTTCGGCTTACAATTATGGAAACTTTGTATAATTTTGGCATTGATTTTTCTGGGGGCCGAAATAGCGGTGATCAGGTATTTTAAAACTGATAAGCAACAAGTTTCACAACCAGTTTAAATGGACACAAACCCATCTTTAAAGCAGCATAAATGAATTTGCTTATCAAATCTGCAACAATAATTGACCCCAACTCGCCTTTTAATCATCAAATTGCCGACCTTTTAATTGAGAAAGGGCATATCAGCAAAATAGCGGCTGATATTGAAGCTGATGCGGAAGTTATTGACGCGGAGGGTAAATATATTTCGCCGGGCTTTTTCGATTTGAATTGCAATATCGGCGAATTGGGCCTCGAAACAAAGGAAGATTTGTATACAGGTACTAAGGCAGCAGCGGCCGGTGGTTTTACCGGGATAGCCTTAATGCCTAATACCATCCCGCCTGTACATTCAAAAGCTGAAATTGAATATCTAATGAACCGGGCCAAAAAGAACCTGGTGGATGTTTACCCCTTAGGTGCAATTTCGCATAAACGTGAAGGCAAAGACCTTGCCGAAATGTATGACATGTACCTGAGCGGCGCCAAAGCTTTTACCGATGGCAACCGGCCGGTACAGGATGCAGGTTTGATGGAACGGGCATTGCTTTATGCCCAGGGATTTGATGCGCTGGTTTTCTCCTACCCGGAAGATACTGCCATTGCGGGTAAGGCAAAGGTGAATGAAGGCGAGATCAGCACTTTATTGGGCATGAAGGGCATCCCATCATTAGCGGAAGAATTAATGATTGCCCGTGACCTTTACTTAGCCGAATATACCGGCTCGAAAATACATTTCAGCACTATTTCAACTACCCGTTCGGTCGAGTTGATCAGAGAGGCAAAACGCAAGGGGCTGGAAGTAACCTGCGATGTAGCGGCACATCATTTGGTGCTTACCGATGAAGCCCTTGTTGGCTTTGATAGCCTCTATAAGGTTAAACCCCCACTGCGCACACAGGATGATGTTGAAGCCCTGTTAAATGGACTTATTGACGGCACTATTGATGCTATAGTAACGCAGCATACACCGCATGAAGTGGAATTTAAAAATGTGGAATTTGAAGTTGCGGAATACGGCATCATAGGTTTACAAACCGCCTTGCCGCTGGTTTTAAAAGCCGGGTTGGATATTAACCTCATCGTACAAAAAACTTGCTATAGGCCCGCGCGAAATATTAAATGTAGACATCCCGGTTATTGCCGAAGGGGAGCCGGCCAACTTTGTGCTTTTCGATGCTGATGCCGAATGGGAATATACCAGTAAAAATAACCGGTCTAAATCTTATAATTCCCCCTTCATTGGACAGAACTTAAAAGGAAAAGTATTGTTAACGTTTAACAATAACCAATTATATAAATAACGCTGACGGAGAGTCAGGAATCAAGAACCAAGAGTCAAGAACCAAGAAAAAAAGGCATGGAGTATCCCACGTATTTTCTTTTTCTTGACTCTTAAAACATATTTCCGATATTAACTCAATAAACAACTATCATGATTGACCCAAAAGTAGAATCGGCCGTTGAAGCCGGGTTAGCGGCTTTTTCAAAATATAGCAGCTTTAATGCGGCACCCCTTATAAAAGTATTTGAAGATGTATTTGCATCTGATCATGATTTTTTAGTCAAGGTAGACCTGCTGGACGAAGTTTTTAACGACCATCCGCAAATGGAGGCTTTACGCGAAGTTTTTTTTGATCTGTTGCTGATCAATTTTTTTAGCGCCGATGTTAAAAAGCTGGAAGAAGATTACCTCGACTCGCCGGAGTGGGAGGATATTGAAGAACAAACCCTTGACCGCGGGACAGAGCTTTTAAACCTGCTGCTTTACCTGAATGAGTGTGAAGACGAAGACATTGAACCAGAATTGGAAGATTATTTAAAAGAATTTTTATTGGTTGATGAGGACGAGTTCCAGGACGAATACCGGATATATGAGCCTGTTATAGCCCACCAGGTTTTGATGGAAAGCCCCGTAGTGGAGATCAGCAAAGTTGCTTCAAAATTGCCTGAAGATTCGGAGTTAAAAGATTTATTTTACCCGCTAATGTGTTTTTTTCAAAATACCAACCCCTCGGTTGAAGAAAAAAATGCAATTGCCGATAAAGCCATCAACAAGGAATTTGATATGGCCGTACTGCAAATATTAATCAGCTTTAGCTAATTAAATAAACTCGTCATTATTATGGAATTGGAACAAAGGATAAAGGGAATTTTCCTTAAATATGGAATTGCATTAGGGTTTATATTGCTGGCGCTTAGCATATCCTCGTACTATTTGATTACAAAAATCACAACGTCGCCTGCGCTGTTCGTAGGCGTACCTATTTTTTTTTCATTATTTATACCCATTTTGCTAACAGTGTTTTTCTGCTTTAACGGGCGTAAAAAACTGGGAGGCTACTGGACCTTTAAACAGGCTACAACCGGGATATTTATTATGTTTTTTGTAGCTTACCTTATACAGTTTGCAGGTAAAGACATCCTTTTTAATAGGGTTATTGAACCTGATAACATCGTAAATACACAGCGCGCTGCTATCGCCGCAAAAACGGCATTGATGAAACAAAGGCGTGATGCGCCTCAAGTAATAGGCAATAGCATAACTGAAATGAAAAAGGATTTTGCAATGCAGCAGAATATTACGATTGGCAGCACCATTCAAAGTATGGTGTTTTCAATTCTTTTTATATTCCTTTTTGCATTAATCTTTGGGTCTTTATTCAAAAAAGTACCGCCTGTTTATACCTCTTGAGTTTAGTAAATACCGGTATATAACATTGACCGGATAATTATCCTAACAGTGATAATTAATTATGAAGATTCCGACTGGCATCAGTTGTGAAATTTTTAATTAAGCACGAGATATATGTGAATTGAATTAATTGTTTAATTTTATTGAAAACTTAAACAAAATTCATGATGGAAAATGTTAAACCAAGTTCATTAAATGTATCTGCCAAATGGGCCGGTATTTATGTTATAACCTCAATAGTAATTACTTATCTATTCCAGTTTTTGGCCGTTGACCAGGCTTCACCGGCCAAATATCTGACCTATATCCCTTTTATTGCTTTTTTGTTATTGGCACAAAAGGAATATAAAGACCAGCTTGGGGGCTTTATAACATTTGGACAGGCTTTTATGCCAGGTTTTATATATTCAGTTATAGCAGGAATAATACTTGCAGTATTTTTGTACATATACCTGGGCATTTTAAGCCCGCAGGTTTGGGAACAAATTTTAACTGTCACAAGGGATAAAATGGCTGAAAATAAAAATATGTCAAGCGAACAGATTGACCAGGCAATGGACATTACCAGGAAGTACGGTGTGCTTCTTACTGCTATTGGTACAGCAATTGGAACGCCTATTGTTGGTGCAATTATTGCCTTAATAGGCGCTGCAATATTTAAAAAGGAGCGGTCTGTTCTTGATATCGAGCAAAATTCGGGCTCGTTTACTGATCCTACTGTTTAGTTTAGCAATTTTTTTATCAATTATTCTAAAAGCTGATTTAAAATGAGCTTTTAGAATAATTAATGTGCTCTAAAAAATCAAGCACCGCTTTATTAAACCGGCCGGGTTGTTCTAAATTGGGCATGTGGCCTGCATCTTCAATAACAACCAATTTGCAGTTTTGGAGGTTTTCCTTTAGCTCTTTTGCCTTGGCAACGGGGGTAAATTCATCATCCCTGCCTACAATTACCAGGGTTGGTATGTCAATTTTTGGCAGGATTTCTGTTAAGTAATCTATCCTTTCAGACCTTGCCCGCATTGCTGTCGCGGCAGCTGTCGGAGATGTCGCCTTCATCATTTTTATAACATGCCCGGCTACATCCGGCATTGAGCTAACATGGGCAGGTTTGATCATTTTATAAATAACCTCATCAGCATAAGCGTCCATCCCATCTTTTTCTAAACGGGCTGCATCCTCATAACGTTTCTGTTTAGCCTCGGGTGTATCTAATCCGGCAAAGGTATCGGCAAATATTAATGTTTTTATTCTTTCAGGAGCCTGGCGGAATATTTCCATAATGATTTGCCCTCCCATAGATAAACCGCCTAAATGAAAATGGCCGATCTTTAAATGATCGGCCAGCAGCAATATATCTGTCGCATAATCTTCAAATCGGGTAGCCCCCTTGGCTGGGAGGCTACTTTTCCCGTAGCCGCGGAGATCGGGGGTGATAACCTTGTAATCCGGTGAAAAAGCCTCAATCTGTGGGTACCACATGGTGTGATCAAAAGGGTGCCCGTGAATCAATACAATCGGTGTTCCTTTGCCGGCTGTTTCGTAAGCTATTTCTATATGGTTAACTTTTGCTTTGGCCATTTTAGTAAAGGTTTTACAAATATAAGACGGTACTGATGAGGCTTACTACCTGTGAGACTTACGAAGTTTTGGAAACTTCGTAAGTCTGATCAGTCTTTCAATGAATTTTTAAACTTTGCGTGGCGGCAGTTCAAATGCCTGTGCGTCGTGTTCGAAATGCCCTTTATGGGAACCATCGCAAAATGGCTTATTGGCCGACATACCGCAGCGGCAAAGGGAAACAATGGTCCTTCCCTGCAACCCGTATGCGTTACCCTGCATATCTACTATTTCAAAGTCGCCATCAACTTTTACCGAACCGTTGCTGTTTATTGTAAGTTTTGTCATGAATTTTTTTTCGCGAAGATAGCAATCACAACAGGGAATTTATTTACCAAACAGAAAGATTTGACAACTTTTTGAAAGTTGTCAAATCTACCCGCGTTATAGCAATCCTTTCAGCACTTGCCAAACATTATTACCAACTATTTTAGCGCCCTGGGCTGTTGGGTGTATGCCATCATGTTGGTTTAATGAAGGTATGCCGCCCACGCCTTTTAACAGAAATGGC